>JAEIGA010015098.1_pt1 | contig 11762 bp, 6 predicted proteins | sample 9270691 | NCBI WGS metagenome assembly JAEIGA01 (sample SAMN17057246, study PRJNA624740) | gut metagenome | biome: biome; isolation source: fecal sample | host: Bos grunniens | place: China: Xizang | collected 2019
ATGTACATTTCCTGGTTTTCGTCACCCTTCGGAACGGGAACTACACCGTAGTCCAGCTCCATGCCCTTGCTCACGGCAGTGTTTACCATGACCAGAGAGGTGGTGTACAGAATGGTACGCTCTTCAAAGAAAGCGGTGGTGTGGCCCTTGGTATCGTAGAGAAGGAAGTCGTTGGTATCGGTAGCCACGTTGAAGCGGTCGATCCACTCGGTCATCTTGGTGGAATCGTCCATGATCAGCTCGGGAATCCCCTCGGCGTTCCGCTGAGAGTAACGGTAGCCCATGGAGAAGAACCAGGTCTCGATCTTGGCCTCGGTACCGGTAACCACGCCGAAGAAGTCGGAATCGTCCTTAATACCGTTGCTGTTCAGATCCTGCCAGGTATCCTTAATCATGGCCATCATGTTATCAAAGGTCCACTCGTTGGCCTTTACCATTTCGTAAGGGCTGCGCATATTGTGGGACTCGATGAGCTCGTTGTTGAAGAAGGTTCCGTGCAGATGCTGCAGGGTGGTCTTGGAGGAATTCTCTACCAGACCGTAAACCACATCATTGATCATGATCTCATCCAGGAAGGCCTGAGGCCACCAGGGAGCGGTCAGATCGATGTAGTCGGTGTCACCCAGGTTTTGCAGCAGTCCCTGCTGTGCCAGAGCACCGGGGAACAGGTTGTAGGCCAGGATGGCGTCAAAAGCGTCACCGGTGGTGGAGGTAGTCTCTACCAACTTGAAGAACTCGGTTCTTGCGTTGTTCCACTGACCGTCCTTGGGAACCCAAGTGATCTCGGTGTCCAGTCGTTCCTGAACGGTGAGCCAACGGTTGTAGATGGCGTTTGCAACTACGTTCTCGGAAAGCTCCTCGGGGCAAACGTCACCCTTATTGTGCTGGCTGTACAGGATCTTGACCTCACGGTTGAGGCTCAGATCCTCGGGAAGGTTATCCAGCAAATAACCGTCCTCGTCGGTTTTGGCACCGGTCTCTTGAGTTGCACCACCGGTTGCATTGCCGTTATTGCCCTGAGTAGAATCGGGGTTGTTTCCCTCGGTACCGCAGGCAACAAAAGCAGCAGCCACCATGCAGAGCGCCATGATCAGGCAGATCACGCGTGCCAGGGTCACTGTTTTTTTCATTGGAAATTCCTCCTTAAAATAAATATAGATCGTTTTCGACATACGTCGTCCCTTTTATTATATCACTTTTAAAACCAAAAAACAAGGGGCACATATAACCTCGACCATGGGTGATTTTAACCCATTCTGATCAAGTAGAACAAAAAAGAGGGGCTGTTTTATTCAAAATGACAAAAATACGAGCAATGGCTCCCTACCCGCGGCAGGGAGCCGTTGCTCGTATCAAAAACGATTACTGAACGCCGTAGAGGACCGGGAGCTTAAAAAAGGATCTCTCTCAAAATGGAAAGAAACCCGTTTGATGGTTTTTTCTTCCTTTTGGGGAGAGATCCTCGATTTTTTGGAAATAATCAAAAGTCGCTTTTTGTTCGATCCTTAGGTTGCGATTCCGGCGAACTGATTGCTGTACAGCTTGGCGTATTCCCCGCCCAGCGCCAGCAGAGTCTCGTGATTTCCGGCCTCAGCCACCTTGCCGTACTTGAGCACCACGATCACGTCGGCGTCCCGAATGGTGGAAAGGCGATGAGCGATGATCAGGGAGGTGCGGTTCTTCATCAGCGCTACCAGCGCCTCTTGAATATGCATCTCGGTACGGGTATCCACGTTGGAGGTAGCTTCGTCCAGGATCAGGATCTTGGGATCGGCCAGCACCGCGCGGGCAATGGCCAGCAGCTGCCGCTGTCCCTGGGAGAGATTGGAGCCCGATTCGGCCAACTTGGTATCGTAGCCCTCGGGAAGGCGGTCGATGAAGTGATCAGCCTTGGCCGTGGCTGCGGCGGCACGCATAGCCTCGTCGCTGGCCTCGGGATGGCCGTACTTGATATTGTTGCGGATGGTATCCGAGAAGAGCACCGTATCCTGAAGCACGATAGCGATCAGACGGCGAAGCTCCTCCTTGGGAAGATCGGTAATATTGACGCCGTCGATGGTGATCTCGCCACCATCCAGCTCGTAAAAGCGGGTGAGCAGATTGACGATGGTGGTCTTTCCCGAGCCCGTGGCACCAACGATGGCGATCTTTTGCCCGGGCTTGACCGAGAGATTCAACCCCTTGAGCACCGGCTCTCCGGGAACGTAGCCAAACTGAATGTTCTTGAACTCAATGTTGCCAACGAAGCGCTCCTCGGCAAAGTGTTCCTTGCCCTCGTTCACCTCGTTGGGCTGATCCATGATCTCAAAAATACGCTCGGCACCCGCCAGGGCCGTAAGGATACTGGAATACTGGTTGGCAATCTGATTGATGGGGTGGGTCAGTTTTTTGGAGTACTGAAGCATAGCCTGGATGCTTCCCACGGTCACGCCTCCCCGCCCGTTGAGCACCATCCAGCCGCCCGTGGCGGCCACCAGTACGTATTGCAGGTTGCCGATAAAGTTCATGATGGGTCCCATGATCGAGCCCCATACCCGCGCTTTCACGGCACAGGTGCGCAGTTCGGAGGAGATCTCACCAAATTTGGTTACCGATTCTGCCTCCTTACCGTAGGCCACTACGGTCTTATAGGAGGTCACGGTCTCCTCCACCTGCCCGTTGAGCTGTCCCAGCAGCTTTTGACGGCGGATGAAATACTTGCGCATAAACTTGGCCAGCTTGGAGGAAATAAAGATGGAAAGGGGGATGGTCACCAGTGCGATCAGAGTCATGGCGGGGCTGTAGTAGATCATCATGACCAGGGCCCCCGTCAGCGTCAGAACGCAGGAAAAGAGAGCCGTGACCGATTGGGAAATGGCGTTGGAAACGTTCTCCACGTCGTTGGTCATGCGGGACATGATGTCACCGTGGCGGTGGGAATCGGTATAGCCGATGGAAAGATGAGAGATCTTTTGGAAGAGATCGTTTCGCATAGTGCGCACCGTTCCCTGGGCCAGCTTTGCCGAAAGCACGCCCTGGAAATAGGAAAGAATCGCGCTGCAAACAAAGATCACAGCCATCAGGAGCAGGTATCCCTTCATGGCGTCAAAATCCACATGGATATGACCGCACGCTCCCAGGTAGATGGTATCAATGGCCTTGGCCTGGAAGAAGGGGCCCAAAAGCTCGGCACCCGTAACCGCCAGCATGATAAAGACCAGGGTCAGGAGCAAAAAGCCGTTTCTTCCGATGTAACGCATCAGACGGAAGAGGGTCTGTTTGGTGTGCTTGGGCTTTTCGGCGTTCATGCGTCCCGCCATGGGACCGCCGCCTCTGCGGGGACCCAGTTGGATCACCGGCATATCGTTTTGTCTGGATTGCTTGGGTTGCTGATTCATGCGCCCACACCTCCTTCCTCGGTCTGCTTCATTTGCGAGCGATAAATATCACGGTAGGTGGCGCTGCTTTGCATCAGCTCCTCGTGGGTGCCGCAATCGCCAATGGTTCCGTTTTCGATCACCGCAATGCGATCGGCGTTTCGAACGCTGGCAATGCGCTGGGCAATGAGGATCACCGTGGTGTCCTTCAGATTCTCACGCAGGGCGGTCTGCAATCTTGCCTCAGTGGCAAGGTCGAGGGCCGAGGTGGCATCGTCCAGAATGATGATCTCGGGCTTGCGCGCCAGCGCCCGGGCAATGGACAAACGTTGCTTTTGTCCCCCCGAGAGAGAGGCACCCTTCTCGGCAATGAAGGTATCGTAGCCCTCGGAGAAGGAGCAAACGAACTCATTGGCCTGGGCAATGGTGGCGGCGTGGGTCACGTCCTCGACGTCGGCCGTGGGATCGCCCCAGCGGATGTTGTTGGCAATGGTATCCGAAAAGAGCTCGCTCTTTTGCATCACGTATCCGATCTTTCCCCGCAGATCCGCCAGGCGATAGTCGGTCACGGGGATGCCGTCCACCAGCACCTCGCCCTCGGTGGCATCGTAAAAACGGGGAATGAGATTGACCAGGGAGGTCTTTCCGCAGCCCGTAGCGCCAATGATGGCAAAGGTCTCTCCTCGCCGCACCTCCAGGTTGATGTGGTGCAGCACGGGATCTCCCGAGGTACCGGGATAGCGGAAGGCAACGTTGTGCATGGAGATTGCTACCGGTGCGGGGAGTCCACTACGGCGAGCGCCGTCGGCGATCACGGGTTGGGTATCCAGAACCTCAGTCACCCGCTTGCCGGAGGCCGCCGCGCGGGAGATCGACTGGAACATCATGGTCACCATCATAATAGAGGACACCACCTGGGTCACGTAGGTAATGCCGGCCATAATGGTACCCGTGGTCATGCCGGTCACGGCGGCGCTGTTGAGCTGTACGCCACCGATATAGATCAGGGCGATCACCGCGCCGTTTTGCACCACATGGAGCACGGGGGCAACAATGGCCATGAGCTTGAGCACCCGATAGTTCATGGAGCAAAGACCGTTGTTGGCCTCACCAAAGCGGGCGGTCTCATGCTCCTCGCACACGTAGGCCTTGACCACCCGGGCACCGCTCACGTTCTCCTGCACCACCGAGTTCACTTGATCCAAACGGGTCTGGATCTTGGAGTACATGGGAATGGCCTTGGAAAGCACCACGATCAGGGTGACCAGCAGAATAGGCAGAGAACAGAGCAGGATCACGCCAAAGCGCACCTCCAGGAGCAGAAGCATAACCGTTCCCCCCAGGAAGAACATAGGCGCGCGGACGAACATGCGCAGGATCATTTCCACAAATTCCACGATCATAGAAATATCGTTGGTCATACGGGTGACCAGGGAGCCCGTGGTGAAGCGGTCGGTCTGCTCAATGGAGAGGGACATCACTCTGCGGTAGGCATCCTGCCGCAGGTCGTTGCCAAAGCTTTGGGCCGAATGTGCCGCGGTATAAGCGCAGAAGGTACCAAAGAATCCGCCCACCAGAGTGATAAGTAGCATCAGAATACCAAAGGTAATGATGATCTGAAACTGCGTATAGGACTCCCCCCAGAACAAGGACATGACCCCGGAAGCAAAGGGCGATTGTAAAATCGCCTCCGGGCCGTTGGCCTCGATTCCGTAGTCCACGATGAAGGACATGAGGAAGGGGAGGCAAAGATCCGCCAGCACCTCTCCCATCATCAGCAAGGGGGAGATCAGGGCGGTGAGCCAATAGGGCTTGAGATAGCGTGCTAATTTTTTCAAGAGTGTCTTTTCCTTTCTGTTTAAATTCAACCGTACTTGCCAGAACTTGGCAGAGCAGGTTAAGAATTGTTTTTCATACAGTCGGGCAGAATATTGTCACGCATGCGCACCAGCATCTGCCGCAGCTGCTCGGTCTCCTCGGAGGTAAAGTTCTGCATCAGCACCTCGTCCATGACGTGCAAGCGTTCCCGAATCTGCCGATTGTGACTCTTCCCCTTCTCGGTCAAAAAGACCCGCACAGCGCGCAGATCGTTTTCGTTCTGCTCTCGCCGGACCAGCTCCTCGGCCTCCATGCGGCGCAGGGTAACGCTGACCGTGGGCGCCTTTAAATGGGTCTGATGCACCAGATCCAGCTGACTGCAGCCGTCGGTGTGCATCAGAGCGCGCATGATCAAGCGTGCGCTGTCCTGGGCCATCACGCCCTCCAGATCGTACATCCGCATCCGAGCCTGAAACAGGCGGGCAATCTCATTGACCAGCATGGGCGGCGTGGGCTGTGGATGTCGGTTCCGCATCACGGGAGCCATCCATTCTTCCTTTTTCATTGCCTACTCCTTTCCTTCCTTTTTGGCATATAATTAGTTTACTAATAAATTATATGAGAAAAGGTCGCGCATTTCAATAATTTTTTGTGAACGAACCATAATTTATTCGTAAACGATGCCCTTTGCATATTTGATGGAGAACATGGTTATCATTGTTATTTATGAAATCCGAGGCCCCGGTGCAAATTAGTATCAGCAAACGAAACGGCGGCTCAATCAGCATCGCGATCGGTCGTTGCAAAAGAGAAAAAGGCGTCCCCCGGACGCCTAAAGATAGAGAAAGGTACGCTTAATAATGAAACAGCGAAGAATCCCGAAGCTCCTGTGCTGTATGCTGCTGATGACCGCCATCGCCTTTCCCGGCGTGATTCCGGTAGCGGGACAAAGCACATCCCAAAAGGAGCGTAACGCCGCGAGCGTTGCGGCATTTTCTATGATCACAAACACCGCGCCGCCCAGGCGACTGCGGGTTGGCCCCGCGACCACTCCCCTGCCCGTCCTCTCTCCGGAGCAACTGCAGGGCTTGCTTCTTTACCCCGGAGGTATGCCCTTTGGGGTCAAATTTTATACCGAGGGCGTCACTGTGGTGGGCTTTTGTGACGTGGAAACCGCCAACGGAACGGTCAATCCCGCCGCCCGGGCAGGACTCAAGCCCAAGGATCGGATCTTGAAGGTGAACGGCAAAGATCTGACGGGTGCCGCCCAGCTCACCGAATGGATCGAACAGAGCAACGGTGCCACCCTTACCCTCCTCTGCCGTCGAGGCTCCTCCGAGCTGGAGCTGCACCTCACCCCTGCCTTCTGCCCTGCAGAATCCCGCTATAAGACCGGCATTTGGGTGCGGGACAGCGGTGCGGGGATCGGTACGGTCACCTTCATTCTCCCCGAGAGCGGAGCCTTTGCGGGCTTGGGACACGGCATTTGCGACGCCGACACACGGGAGCTGGTGCCCATGAAGCGAGGCACCGTAGCCGACGTGACCATCAGCTCGGTGGTCAAGGGGGAGCCGGGAGCGCCGGGGGAGCTGAAGGGCTATTTCAATGCAGGCAAGGTTGGAACGCTCCTGGGGAATTCCTCCTGCGGCGTGTGGGGCCTCTTTACCCAGGTGCCTGAGTGTGCCTCCGAGCCCCTGCCCATCGGCCTGCACAACGACGTGGAAGAGGGAGATGCCTATATCTTATGTACCCTGGATTCCAACAAAATTGAGCAATATGATGTAAAGATCTCCAATATCAATCGCGACGCCAAGGGCTCCAAGTGCTTTACCGTCACGGTCACCGACCCCGACCTCCTGGCCATCTCGGGAGGCATCGTGCAGGGCATGAGCGGCAGCCCAATCATTCAAAACGACAAGATCGTGGGAGCTGTCACCCACGTGCTGATCAATGACCCCACCACGGGGTATGGGATTTTCATCGAAAATATGCTCACCGCAGTGAATCTTCCAATGGCAAAGACCTCTCAAAACTGAAAAACAGAAAAAAAGAAAAGGTTGTCCCTAACGCAATGCACTCGCCGCGTGTGATATCAGGGACAACCGTTTTTTGTATTCGCAATTGTCGGCAAGGTATAGGCGTTTTCCTCACCGTAAGTATATATACCTCGAAAGCATCCTCCTCATCAACTGGGTGAGCTCACTTCAAGATACCTTCTTCTTGCTCTGCGCTATAGAAGGGAAATAGGTTTGAATTTTCTATTGAATCGAACAGTTGGATGTGCTATAATGGTATCACAAAACGACAAGTAAGGAGAAGCGGCCATGAATGAAGAATTGATGAAACGCGAGCTTTCCGATTTTTATCTTGGCGGCGGCGATGCCGCGCGGGCAAAAAGCTTTGCCGACAAATGCTTTTCCATCATGGACTCGCGTTTTGAGGACGTCATGAGCGTCACGGCGCAAAAGCTACTGCAATATGACGTGATTTGCGAGCAGTTTGAGCCGGTGGTCTTTCGATACAACCCCTATTTTTACGAAACCGGCGTGCTGACCTCTCTCTCCGACGGTGCCTTTGATGCAAAGGGACATCGTTTTATCCAGGCAAACGGTTGGACCTATCAGAGAAACAAGCATCTTTTTGAAAAGCAGGATCCCGCGCTTTACAATCTTACCAAAACGCAAAAGAAGGAGCAGCTTTATCTGATCTGCGGTCCCTATAACGATATTAACCAGCATTTTAATTTCAATTGTCGTCCCATTTTGGAAAGAGGACTTTCGGGCATCTACGAGGATGCCGCCCGCGAGCTTTCCTCCGCCAAAAACAATGATGAACGCGAATTTTTGCAAGCGGTATGCCATGGCATGCTGACTCTGAAGCGCATGGCGGAAAAATTCGCTCGCAAAGCCGAACAGATTCTGCAAACCGAAACCAACGGCGAATGCCGCAAAAATCTTTCCCTCGTTGCAAAAACCGCCTGCCGCGTTCCCTGGGAAGCTCCGCGCAGCTTTTATGAAGCTTTGACGACCCTCGCCTTTTTGCGAACGGCCATGGGCTCGCTGGAGGGGGCAGGCCCCAACACCTTTGGGCGAATCGACAAGGATCTGATCTCCTTCTATCAAAAGGATCTGGAAAGCGGTGCTCTGACACAGGAGGAAGCCTACGATCTGATTTGTCAATTTCTCTTGCTTTGGGATTGCCACTACGATCACGATATGCCCATGGTGGGGTATGCCGACCACGAGCTGGAAAACACCTACACGCTGGGCGGCTGTGACGATAACGGAGAACCGCTCTATAATCAGGTGACAAAGCTCTTTTTGCGAGCAACGCGAGAGAAAAAAATCATTTTCCCCAAAATCAAATGTCGGTTTTCCGGGAGTTCTCCCAAAGAATACCTGGACGAGATCAACTGCTCCATCACAAAAGGAACCACCACGGTTCTTCTGCAAAACGACGACGCCACCATCCCCGCCCTGCTCCGTGCCGGGAGATCCCTTGAGGAAGCACGCGATTATATGATCGCCGGTTGTTGGGATCTGGTCACCATGAACGAGCGCGCCGACCACGGAAGCTATCTCAATCTGTTAAAGCCCTTTGAATACGCCGTGCACGGATTGCAAGATAAAATCCAGCAGGTGGAAATTGATTTTGAAGTGTTTGACGGCTATGAAGATTTTGAAGAGCTCTACCAAAAAACGCTTAGAAACTGCGAGCGTGTGCTGGATGCCAAGCTGGACAAAACACGGCGTGGAGGCGGGATTTTTCATAAGGTATGCGTCTTTCCCATCTTTTCCGCAACGCTGGGGGATTGTATCAAAAATCACGCCGATTATACCATGGGCGGTGCCAGATACCACGACGATTATCTGCTTTTGTTTGGATTCCCCAACATCGTGGATTCCCTCATGGCAATCAAGACGTTGGTGTTTGATCAACAAAAATATACCCTCTCCCAATATCTCGCCGCGGTTCGCGCCAACTGGGAAGGATACGAGCGGATGCGGGTCGAAGCCATGCGCTGTCACGGGTGGGGCGACGGAAACGAGGACTCCTGCGCGCTGGCAAACCGATTCAACAACGATCTTTACGCCATCTTTGGGAAGAAGATCGGAACATACGGTGGAAAGGTGCATATGGGGCATCTGACCTATACCGAGATCCGATTTTGGGGAGAAAAGACCGCTGCAACGCCCGACGGTAGAAGAAGCGGTGAATATTTTGCCCAGGGACTCACTCCCTCGCGCCTGAAGTATATTTCCAGCGTGACCGACGTTGTAAACAGTCTTGCCTGCTTGGATGCTTCTACTATGGCCGCCAATTCTGTTGTCAACATCATTTTGCCAAATAACTGTCCTCTTGATGGTTGCGAAACCTTTTTACGTGTTGCGGCGGGAACAGCACTGCAATCGCTTCAGCTCAACTGCACCTCTCGCGAGGAGCTTCTCGACGCACAAAAGCACCCGGAAAAATACCCCAACCTGATCGTCCGCGTCACGGGATTCTCAGCAAAATTCGCCTCCCTTTCAAGAGAATGGCAGGAGGAAGTTCTTACGAGAAATTTTTATGAGGGATAGAAACAGTGCTCCGACAGATCGATAAAAAATGAAGGCAATATCTCCCTCCTCGGGGCGATATTGCCTTCGCTTTTGAAAACCTCTGATTCTGAAAAACATCTTGCTTTCTTGTGTCAAACGTGGTATACTGACATCAGAATTCCGTTCTCCGGGAGGATGCTATGAGCTATACCGTTTATCCTGTGATCCCCACCGCGCCCCAATGCGCCGACTATCGGGTGTGCATCAACGGACGCGAGGTGACCACCAATACCGCACGTGTATCCGCCGTTCCCTTCAACCGCCGCTGGCCCGGGCATCAACGCCCCCTCGACCAGACCGAAGCGATTCAGTTCGTTTCTCTCAAGGCAGATGAGCCGCTTTCCTTTGAGATCATACCCCGCCTTCCCTTCGCAGACGTCCGCATCCGCCCAAGATCCCTGGGGATCCGCCCCACCGCCGAGGACGGTGTCATTCGCTTTACGCTGGAACGCCCTGCGTATTTCACGGTTGAGGCATACGGACGCAACCGTGCGCTCCATGTTTTTGTGGACGGCACAGAGGAATACGGTGTCGACAAAGCCGATCCCAACCTCCTCTATTTCGGCCCCGGGGAACACAGCGTGGGCATAATTGAGCTTAGGAGCAATCAAACGCTTTGGATCGACGAGGGAGCGGTGGTGTACGCCTGCGTCCGTGCCATCGACGCGGAAAACATCAAGATCCTCGGTCACGGAATCCTGGATAACAATAAAAACCGCGAAAGGATCCTTTACGAAGCCGACGCGGAGGACAATCACGCTGCGGTGAACAACGCCGAAAGGCGTCACACCGTGCAGCTGGAATACTGCACTAACGTTGAGATCGACGGCATTACCATTCGCGATTCCCTCCTTTATAACATCCGCCCCATTGGTTGCAGACATCTCACGATCCAAAACGTAAAGATCATCGGTTGCTGGCGCTACAACTCCGACGGTATTGACATGCACAACTGCATGGACGTTCATATTTCCCATTGCTTCTTGCGCACCTTTGACGATTCGATCTGCATCAAGGGCTTTGATGGCATTGGTGAGGGGGATGTGGAGGAGATCGTCCGCGCGGCAACGTACCGAGGCGGAAAATCCTACGATGTTTTCAAAAACGTTCTGGTGGAAAACTGCGTGATCTGGAACGACTGGGGAAAATGCCTCGAGATCGGCGCGGAGACCAAGGCCGAGGAGATCTGCAACATCGTCTTTCGAAATTGTGACCTCATCCATCTGACGGGAGCCGCCCTGGATTGCTTGAATGTAGACTACGCCAACGTCCATGATGTCACCTTCTGTAACATCAACGTGGAGTGCGACGAAAGGATCCCCGCTCCCATGATACAACGAAAGGACACCGACGTCTACCAAAACACCAATCCCGACTATATGCCCGTAACCATCGCCGTCTCGGTGATCTACCACCACGAGTACTCCACCGGTGATCCCCTGCGGCGCGGCAGAAACCACGATTTTCTGTTTGAAAACATTCACGTGTTTGGAAAAACGCTTCCCCGCGTCAAATGCGCAGGCTATGACGAGAATCACAAGACCGAAAATATCCGCATCCGAACCCTCACCCTAAACGGTGCTCCAATCTATTCCCTCTCGGGTGAGCAGTGGACGATGGGGGAGTTTACCGAGAATATTACCCTCGAATAAAATACGATTCAACAACACGCAGGCCGTCACCCTCCATAAAGGAAGGCGACGGCCCGGGTGTTTATATGATCTCCAGCCCGTCCGCGTCGGGGAGAGGAGGATAGACATCGTCCAAATGGTCGGAATACCAGTAGGCCACCGAGGAGATGTCATCCTGCAGGGGGTGGTAGCGCTTTCCGCTCCGCCAGCCCAAGGCCTGGATGGTGACCCGCAGATCCTGCTGGAAGTAGATGGGGTCGGTGATGTGCCAGCGGTACATGCTGAAGCGGCGGTTGGCCAGGTAGATGCCGTCGGTGGCGTCGATCTTGCACATACCGGTGTAGAGGTTGGAGTAGGTG
>JAEIGA010015099.1_pt1 | contig 11761 bp, 15 predicted proteins | sample 9270691 | NCBI WGS metagenome assembly JAEIGA01 (sample SAMN17057246, study PRJNA624740) | gut metagenome | biome: biome; isolation source: fecal sample | host: Bos grunniens | place: China: Xizang | collected 2019
TATGAACTATGACTTTAATTATATAATATTATATTAATTATTAAATGTATATTTCTAATTACGTGAACTTTCAGAAGTTCAAGTACTATGACGTTTGACGTTTAAAGATATGAACTATGACATGCAGTAAAAAACTGAGTACTATGGCCTACGGCCTTTAACTATGTTTATTGACGTTAAAAATAACAGTACTATGGCCTACGGCCTTTAACTATGTTTATTGACGTTAAAAATAACAGTACTATGGCCTACGGCCTTTAACTATTAGTTGAACGTTTAAAAAGTTCATCTAATTGGAAATATACATTATAATAAATTATATAATATATTAATTATAACGACGTTAAAAAATAAGAAAATACAGACAAAAACCGTAAAATATATTTAACGTTAAAAAAAATTACTATATTTATTGACGTGAATGAGAGTTTAGCGACTTTCGTAAAAATAAAATTATATATAATAATAGAAGAACGGTTGATATTTCGGCTATCAATATGGTTTCTTGAAAGAGTTTTTCACATTAATTCATAAGTAAAACCCTAAATAATAAGACCCTTTGGTTGCCGAAAGACCAAAGGGTTTTTCTATTATAAGGGTAAAAATTATGAATTATACTAACATTAACCAAATTATAGAATTTAACTATAACAATAAAGATATACGGCCTAAATTTGAACGTACATCTGAAGAAGATAAAGAATATACACGGGATGAATTCCGTAATGATATAACTACGGAAGACGAATTAAAGAAAGCCTTGGGCAGAAAGTATAAAAAGAACCTTGGTATGCTGCTCGCTTTCGCCGACGTCTATAAGTACATATTCGGACGTGAACATATGAAGGCTATAGCTTTGGCCCAGACAGGCGGAACGCTTACCGAGATATTTGGAAGTCATCAGAACGTTTCTAACATGATCAAGATCGCGAAGAAAGTTGACCTAATTAAATGTGTCGACGAAGACTATCAATTTAACGCCTATAACGACGACATGAACAGGTCGAAGATGTACATAATGAATAAGAAAGTATTTGACCTGGTCAGAGATATGGCTAATAAAGAAGGTATAGTAAATAAGAAATATTATAGAAATATTAAAGATAATAAAGAAATTAATAATATTATTATCAATAGTGCAAACATTCGAGAAATTCAGAATTACGGGCTATATATCAATTCCAGCCTGCACATGAGGGTGCCTTATGTAAGCGATGAAGAAATTACGGAATATATCGAGACAGTCAAATATCCACAGATAAGGGACTATCAGAAGCTTGCAGACGAAATTAATTCCAGATATTACGTCAACGAGTCTTATGACCTGGGTATACGTTTCAAAACTAAGATAACCAGAAGTAAAGGCGGCCTAATATCGAAGATCGGAATACGTGCGACTAACGGTATAGTCGCTTCTAAGGAACACGATAACGGTAAGAATTCCAGCCGTATATGGAGAAAGGAAATATTGGACAGTTATTTCGGAAAGGATAACTACATGGAATTTGACGTTAAGTCAAGTATATACAGAATTAACCACTTCTTGAACTTCAACGTATGGCTTGATAACGATATTGACCTATATAAGGAAATGTACGGTAAGGAATTTGACAGCAAGGAACAGAGAGACCAGTATAAGCTTTTCGCCATGAAGCTTTATTTCGATAAGTCTATCAAGAAACTGAGACATCACACGGTCATGGGACGAGACAGAACTGAATTAAGTTTGACAGACGAAGTTCTTGAAACGACGCTTGAAGAGATGAAGAAGAACATGACGACCGTTATCGGTGAGACGTATGACAGCGAGATATTTCTTCACGAGTCATGTATCTATATGGACCTATGTAAAGAACTACTTGAACGAGGCTTTAAGGTTATTCAGGTATATGACGGTTTCTACGTTAACAAAGATAATGGAATGACCGAGAAGGAATTTAACGAACTTTGCCAGGTTATTTTGGATGATATAAGTATGAGATATAAGGAGAGATATTTAATGAATAAAGAAGAAGATATTAATAAAGATAATAAAGAAATTAATAATATTATTATCAATAGTGCAAACATTCGAGAAAACCGGAATTGGATGACAGAATTGCTTGATAACGGTTACGATATGGAAGAAATTCTGGAATATGCCGAATTTATGGGAATATCGGATGACAGCGATGAAACGCCGCCGGATATTGTCATATGTGAAAGATCAAATAAATTTGACAGACAGGATAAATAGTTTGAAAAAATTTACTATATTTTACTTATAGAATTTTAATAAAGGATATACAAATGAATAATTATAAAGATACAATAATAGAAATGATACAAATGACACACGAGTTGCTCGTAAACAAATATTATGAAGACAATGAAGACTTCATGGAAAAAACCGGTAAATTGGTTGAGTTTCTACAGGGTGAACTAAAATGTATGGAAGATGAATATTATAAAGGAATTTAACAAAAGGATAAACATATGAATGAAACACAATTAAAACTTACAGACGACGAAAAAGAATTCTTTAATGAACTTGTTGACAACGAGTTTAAGAATAAGACAGCTGAAATATTGGGAAACCCAGTTGAAACATATAACGAGGTTAACCTTAGCAGCCTTACAGTCGATGAACTGAAACATCATCTTAGTAAACATCTTGAAGAAACGTTAAAAGAATATAATAAGCTGCTCGACAGCTATCGAACAATGAAACCAGGCGAAGACGGTTGGTATTACATGGGCTACGTCGAAGATGAATATGAAATTCTGGAACCTTATGCAGAGAAAGCCGGAATGCTTAAAGAATTCAAGGAAGTATACGATAAGTTCTTTTCACTTGAACACATGACATATGAGGACGTGCAAAAATTGTTAAACAATAAATAAGGTATAATGAAAATGACGCCTAAATTTATTGAAGCAAATGCGACTGAAACGTATCTTGATAAAATTGAGACCCTTACACAGAAAGTTATGGAAGTAAAGGGTCTTCAATATGATAAGGCCAGATCTTATACTATCGAATATCTTATTCAGAACGACATGGACGACGAAATGGTCAGTCTTCGTTTCAAATTTATCAAAAAATATAAAATTACAAAATTTTAATTGAAACCTCTAAATAAAAACGACTTTTCTAAAAATAAAATTATATATAATATATAAAGGTTAAGGGAAATTTACAATGAACAATACATTTAATATTTCAAAAACACTAAAAGCTTCTTTGAAGGATATTGAAGGTCTTGAAAAATATTATAAGTCTAAGACCCCACGTTTCGATAAAATTGCAGAAGAATTTGAAGAGGGTCTTGACCATGCTAAGTTTGTCAAATGCTATGACCTGAACTGTGTATCTTGCAAGGAATTCTATTTCAGAGGTTATACAATTCATATTAAGGAACTTGAACAGACATTTAGCACATGCAGATATTTTTCTTTACAGGTTAAATGTGATAAAGACCCGTATATCAACGAACATGATGAAAGATATAGAGAATTTTCGAATGAAAGGTATCTTGGTTTTACGACAGGCGACAATTTAAACGAAAAAACAACAATAAGACATCTGACAATACGTAAATTCTTGAATGAAGTGATGAGTCACTTTATCTTTGACATTAAGGCAGCTATAAACGATGACAGAGTTGATGAAGTACTTGAAGTATTAGAAGGTGAAGACGAAATTTAATTATAAAGGGGAAATTACTTATGTTAAATAACAATTACAAAGGCGAAGATACAGAAATTGAAATGGAAGCTATCAGAAAGTTTTTCGGTAAGAGAAGTATCGAAAAGGTTACTGACAGAGAACGCCAGATAAAAGGTATTGACTATATTGTTGGTGAAAAATTAAAAGTCGATACGAAAATTCATTATTTCAAGTCAGATATTCTTGTTTATGAATATGATGACGAAAGACCGAACTATAAAGGTCATGCTTGGGGTGACCCGAATGCAAACAAAGAGACACATGCCTTGATATGGATAATGCCGGCTTACAATAAGGCTGTTCTATATGACTATCGAAAACTTGTTACACGTTATGATGAGTTTACGAAAGAATGGGTACATAAGTCACATATGGACACGTCTTATGGAACGAAGAATATATGGGTGCCTTTAGAAGATACGGAATATCTTAGAATGGTCGACCTTGACTGTACTAAATTACAGGAACAGGTAAAACCAAACTACTATGAACCGTCACATAAAATTGAATATGACGAACTGAAGAAAATATTTGACGTACGTGTAAAACAATTAAGACATGGTGCCGGAGACGATATGGACGACGCTGACTTCTATGAGTTCTATATAAAACCTTTCAAGGAAAGCAAGTTCTATACTAAGCTTCTTTCTGATAAAGACCTTTTCGGCGAAAGTCTTACTTATTCAACCGTTTTACAACACAAGGGAATGACTTTATAAATATAACATAAGGAGAATACAAATGACTAAGGAACAGTTTATTGAAATTTACGGTCAGAAGTGTTATGATGACAGTTTAACTATCACTTATAATATCGATACATCATATGACGCAAAGAATTACTTGCCGCCTACACACGGTTGCAATATTTACGATGAACAAGGCAATTTGAAACCGGAATATATTCCGAACATTTAAAGGAGAAACTAATGAGTTTATTTAATGTATTATTTAACTATCATCCGAGTTATTTTCTATACTTTCTTATGGAAATTCAAATTATTCTTTTAGTTATTGACGTTTACAAAAGGAGATAAATAATGGACTTACGAGAACTATATGACATGACTATCGACGTCAGAATTTGGAATGAAACATATAAGGTTACTTTCGAAGGTGCACAACATCCACGTGAACACACCGTACTTGTAAAGTTAATTGACCCACAAGGCGAACCGAAACACTTTACGTTAATTGATAAGGAGATCTTCAAACCACGTGATAAGGAAACCGTAATGAAAGATATTATTGAACCTACAATTAACCGTCTTACTATGAGGGTACGTCATAAATGGTCAGAACAGGAAGCTGCGAAATATATGAAGGACCTTGAATTCTTGAAGGTACAAAAATAATGGCTAAACAGTTTATAAACTTCGTGAAGGAATTTAATAATGAGAAGAAAAAATGTAAAAAAGACAAAGCAGGACCCAAAAGTCACTTTCAGAAGGTCAAAGGCTTGGAAAACATTTAGAGAAAAACTTAGAAAACAACAGAAGAAGGACTACGTTACCGGATCGCCGTTAACAAAAACATGCAATTGTCATCATGGTGATCTTCGACCGGAAAACTATACAGATATTTCTGACGAGTCTAAATTTATTTGTCTGAACCAGTCGACCCATGAATGCCTACATAGAATATACGGTGACGGGAAGAACAGGTATGACTGGAAAACTAGAATTGCCCGTCTTATAGAACTATGTGAGTGGATGGACGAAATTAACAAATAAGCGACTTTGATAAAAATAAAATTATATATAATATATAAGTCTAAAGGAGAATATAGAAATGACAAAAGAAGAAATGATCGAGGCTTACGGCCAGGAATATTATACAGAACACGTCAACAAGATGAACGAGAAGAATAAAGCTCGCTATCAGAATGACAAGAAATATCGTGCAAAACAAGATGCAAGACAGAAGCGCCTATACAAGGAAAACGAAGCCTACAGGGAAGCTTCTAAGAAACGTCAAAGAGAAAGGTATCAGAATGACCCAGTTTATCGTCAGAAGATGCTTGACTATATGCACGAAAGATATTTAAAGCTTAAAGCCGAAAAACAAAAAGCAAAGAAAAAGACAAAGAAAAAGACAAAAGTTAAATAAGGAGTTGTAATGACAAAAGCGGAACTTATTGAACGATACGGTATTGACTGGTATGAAGCACATAATATCCGAAATAAGATAAGAAACAAAGAACGTTATAATAGTGATGCCGAATTCAGAGAAGCGAATAAAGCTAAAAGTAAAGAACGACACAAAGAACGCTATCATAAAGACACAGAATATAGAGATGCCCAGAAAACTAAGAAAAGAGAACACTATGCTAACGATCCTAAATTCAGAGATGCTTATAATGCACGACGCAGAGAAAGTTATTGTAGAATTGGTGAATATGAATTAATTGAAAACTATGAACTTGCTAAAGCTGAAAATTTTAAAGGCTGGGATATTCATCACAAACTTGAACTAACCTTGAACGGAGAATATGCACACAGTAAAGATGAATTAAAGCGAATGGATATGTATTATAACAGACCTTATTTCGAACTTATATTCCTACGTCACGGTGAACATATTAAATTGCACAGAAACGCAAGACATTAATATCAATAAATAAATTCAGAATATACTAATTATAAGAAAGATCGGAAATAATATCCGGTCTTTTTTCTAATAATAAATAATATGTTGTAAGCCTAACAATTATGGTTTACACAAACATATTTTAAATTATGAGGATATATGGAAATGGAAGAAACATATTTAGAAGCAGAAATTACACAGGATGCTGCAAATACATTTGATGAAAAAGCTATCATCGACGACTTTAACGAGTTTGAAGAAAATTCAAGAAACAAATGGCGCGACCTTTTCGAAGACATCAAGGACGCAAGGTCTTACATGTCGGGCGATCAATATTATGACGACGACAAGAACATGCTCGGCGCGGACCGTTTAAAAAGTAAAATTAACATCGTACAGAATTCCGTAAGGACTATCGTAAATTCTTACTTGCCGCACCAGTATAAATGGGCTACTTCTGACAAGCAACTTACTAATATCGGTAATGAATTCTTGAATAACCCGGACAATATTACGGCTACAATTGAAGCCTTGACTAATTCAGTATCTACTGGTCTGGGAGTTATTGTCGTTTCTAATGACATCGACTTCGACGGAAGTATAAAGACAATTATGTATTCCGTACCGGACGTCACTTCCGTATTGCTTGACCCGAATATCGTAAAGCTTAACGGAACAGACCAGGAAAAATGTGCTATTGTCGAGTTAAAGCCGGTCGAATTCATCAAGGAAGAATATGGTTTCGATATGGTTAACGACAAGCCTATGGTCGATATTTCTATTCCGTATGACCACAAGAAGTTTATGGCCTTGGTTACTTATTACGTAAAGAACAAGGAAACACAGAATATTGACGTATTCAAGCTTTTAAATAACAAGGTTGTCGAATATACAGAACTTCAAATGACATATATTCCGGTTATTCCGGTCTTCGGCGAACAGACTTGGCAAGACGACGACAAGGTTACTTACCAGGGTATCGTAAAGCAGTTGAAACCTATTCAGCGCCTTGTAAACTATTCTTATACGCAATTACTTGAACGTTTGGCTAAGGCGCCAAAGAACACATGGTGCGCTTCGAGCGAGGCTATTGAAGGTTTTGAACAATATTACAAGAACGCTGACAAGAGTCTTAACCCGCTACTTTTGTATAACGAATGGACGGCTGACCACAAGAACCAGTTGAAGGCGCCGGAACGTATTTCTAACGAAATTCAATATGCTGACGTTTCCGGTATTCTTAACAACAGCCTTGGCCTTACTAACACAATTGTCGGTATTCCTAATACAGGTCTTGAAACCGAAGTTACTAAGACGGCTACAGAAGTTCTTACTAACGAAAAGACGTTTAACAACAATATCAGATGCTATATTCAACACTTACGTTACAGCCTACAGGTTGTCGGTATGTGTGTATTTGAATTCATCACTAACCGTAAACTTTTCGGAATTCTTAAAATTGACATATGCGAAGGACCGGATGCAGCTATGAAGAAGCAGGAAGCAAGAATTCAGCTTCAGCAGTACGCAAGCCTTATTACTTCTGACGATGACAAACGTAAACTTTTAATTGCAGAAGCTAATATCGAAAGCGATAACGAATATATCACAGAATTCAAGAATTCACTTGGTCATGTACCGTCTAAGGAAGAGATGCAAGCACAACAGCTTATTCAGCAGGCTAACCAGAAGATACAGGAACTTAACAGTCAGAACCTTGAACTTCAGAAACAAGTCAACGAACTTCAGATGCAGGCCCGTATCAACGCATATAGCACGAAGGAACAGTTAATTCTTGAAGATCAAAAACATCGTCACGCGGTTGAAATGAAAATGCTTGAAATGAACAATATTTCTAATATTGATAAGCTTAAAAGCGAAACTGAACTTGAAACCGAAGCGATGAAACTTGCTCAGCAAAAACTTAAGCTCGCCGAACAAGAACAAAAAACTTTTGCTAAATTTAATGCAGGAGATATAAGCAATGAAGTATAACGAATTTAAAAGATATTGTAAAGAGTTTACAAAAATTGAAAACTATGAACTTGCCAAAGCTGATAACTTTGTCGGTTGGGTATGTCATCACAGGCTTGAACTTACGGTCAATAATGAATATGCCCACGGTAAAGAAGATCTTATAAGACTTGGTATGTATTATAACAGGCCTTATTTTGAACTTGTATTTATGAAGGACAAGGAACATCGAAGACTTCATGGTTTAAATTTAAGTCATAAAACCAAAGAATTAAAAAAGCAGCAAAGCACAGGCCGAATTATGTCTGACTTCGGTATGAAATTTAAAGAACACTTTGGTTTTAGTCGGTCAGACGATATTAAACTTTATCAAAAAGAACATTGTTATTACAGAAGACACAATAAAAAATGCAGATGGGAGGCTAACTAATGTACTATCCTATAGTTTCACAGAAGGACCTTTTTGTCGATAACCAAAAGAAGGTTATAGCTAACGGTAAAATTGAGTTTTTCGACCCGGTTTCGCTTAACCGTATCGATACGTTTACGTATAACGAAGAAGCTGACAACAGTTTCGTTATTGCCGAAAACCCTATTTACTTAAACGGCTATGGAAGACCACAACAGACCTACTTTACTAAACAGCTTACTTTTTGTCGTCTATACAAGTACATCGGAAATTTTTCTGACCCGCGACTTGACGACGACACTAATAATTGGTGTTTCGTAAGGGAATGGTTTGGTAATACGGTTGACGAGAACCTTGACAATTCTACACAGGTCTTTACCGTCATGAACCTTAAGGACATCGATCCGGATGCTAACGGTTACGTATATGTTGTCGGTTATAGAACTACAGATGACTGTGAAGGTCGTGTTTATGTTTGGGATCCTACTTCTAACGATGCAGAAGACGGCGGTTACGTTATTTCTTCTAACGTTTCTTCTACAGGCCGCTGGATATTGAAGTTTGACGGTGAATATCTTCCGTCAAGCTATTACGGTGTATATCCAGGAAATGAGTCTAACATGAACGCCTTAATGTCGTATGCTTCAGAAGTCGGTACTGACCGTCATAAGACAGCGCCGGGTGTATATTTCGTACCGGGAAATTACAATATTACACAGACTTCTATTGTCACTACGAAGAAACTTCTTATTGACGCGAATACGCAGTTTAGCGCCCCGGATATTACTTGTTCTGACGCTAAGGTTGTCGGTACGCCAGCACAACCTATAACTGACATTTATTTTCAGTCAGGATCGAACGCAAACGCTGATACGGTCGCTTATTCTTCTTGGTATAGAAGTGTGTCAGGTTTCTGGAGAAGCGGCGCCAAAACGCTTGTTATGAGTCGTAAACAGAACTTTACGAATAAGACAATATCTTTCAATATTTCTGTGCTTAACACTACGGTAAGAAACCCGGAATGCACACATTTTATGGGCCTTACTTACACTAATAACGCTTGGCTTCGTTTTAACAATTGTATTTTCGAAGGCGAGAAAATGTTTGACCCGGCTACTGAACACTTGACTTTCAGTAATATGGAATTTACTGACCGTTATTTCAGAAGCTACAGCAATAACAAGCTCACATTTACAGATACAATGACTGACTATACGGCTAACGTATGTTTTATTACGGCCTTGGGCAGCAGCTTGCCTTATTGCAATATTCATCACTTCAAGGAACCGGCTAACTACGTACGTGCTATGTCTATCATGGGCGAAACTTCTATCGATCTTGAAGGAAAGACAGTCGACGGTGAAAACTTCAAGTCTTTCGGTGTCATTAAGAATGCAGTTCTTACTAACGCTGAACTTGGTGTTAATAACGCCGGATCTACTACTTTAAAGAACTGTGAAGTTTCCGCTGCTATCGTTAACGCTCAGAATTTGTTCTTCGAAGGAACTACTGGAAGTCTTAAGACTTTTCCTAACCTTAAACAGCTTGTTCTTTCTAAGAATTCCACTATTTCTAACTTTTCCGCTCAAGGCCTTTATCCTTTCAATTTGAAGACATGCGCGGTCAAATGTTACGACAGTACATGGAACTGGTCTACAAGCCTTGCTGATGATAACGTTACTAAACACACAGAAATGTTGTTTGTAAATTCCAGAATTACTAACACAACGCTCGATATTAAGGACATAGACGTACAGAACTGTTCTATCATAAACGCTAATATTAACGTATATCCGTATTATGAAGACAGCCACTTCAGATATAAGCTTAGAATACGTGACAGTTTCGTCAATAACGAGAACCCTATTACGTTTGAAATTAAGGACCCGCAAGTCTGGGTTTCTTCAGCAAACAGTTATTGTCAGGATATTATTTTCCAGCAATTGTCTTTGCTTAACAACGTTTTCGTCGGTAATAACGACGGTGTTAAATGTACTTACTGGGCAGTTGTCAGTTGGAGAACGCTTCATATTGCGGAATATGACCAGAATGACAGCACAGTACGTCATAACATAAACTGTAAGGGTAATGAAGGTGCTATTCCAGGCGGTCATGACAATTACTACTATATGGGTACACACTATCGTGCAGGTGACCCGAGTGCTTGGTATGACTGGGAAACTGACTGGGCTGACGGTACACAAAGTACGGCTACGCCTTATAAGATCGCTTTCGTAAAGAGACGTCTTTTCATGGTACAGGCTAAGGCTGACAGGATGGCAACGCCTTTCTTGAACAGAAGCACGTATCATCAGGTCGACGTACCGAACTGTATAACAAAAAGAACGTCGGATAACGGTATCATCAACATGACTAACGCAATGTATTTGAGTTACCCAGAATTCTGTATGAATAACCGTGAAGCTACCCCGCCGGTTGACCGTGGTGATACGACCCAGTATGACGACTACTTTGCTTGGCTTTTCGCAGTACGTGATAACCAGTATAATGCAGGATATAACTACACTGTATTCTAATTCAAAATAAATATTTAAAGAGAGGCTTTAATGGAATTACTATTTGATAATGCTATTCAGTTTCAGGCAAAAAATGGAACCTTACTTACCAGCGGCCGTGTATACGTTTACTATCTTGGAAGAACCGAACTTGCGCCGGTTTATTCCGGATATTCTGGTGAAACGCCTATTTCTAACCCGGTAATGTTGGATGCGGAAGGTCGAGGATCAATTTATGTTGATCCGGCCTTTTCTTACACTTATGTTGTTACTGACCGTTTCGGTAAAGAACAGTTTTCTATCGACAAGGAGTTTCCGGCAGGAATTCCTACAGAAGGAACTTATGTTACACGTATAGTCGAAGGCGACTATATCAAGGTTGAAGAAACCGGCGACCGTGCAAAGACCGTTACTATCGGAGTCGACGATACGGCTAAGGATATTCTTGACAACGCAGCAAGCAGAGACTATGTTGACGATGCAGTTGCAGCAGCTAAGACTACTTTAGTCGAAGGAAACAATATTTCACTTGACCTTGACGTAAAAGAGGATGGTCACTTCGAA
>JAEIGA010015100.1_pt1 | contig 11761 bp, 9 predicted proteins | sample 9270691 | NCBI WGS metagenome assembly JAEIGA01 (sample SAMN17057246, study PRJNA624740) | gut metagenome | biome: biome; isolation source: fecal sample | host: Bos grunniens | place: China: Xizang | collected 2019
ACAGGCTTGGTTTCTCTTGGGGAAAAGGCCTTGTACACTTCTCCTATGGAATGGTTGAACTGCCCGAAGGCAAGATGAAGAGCCGCGAAGGCACAGTGGTTGATGCCGACGACTTGATGGATGAGATGATAAACACAGCACGTGAGACTGCCGAGGAGCTCGGTGGCAAGCTGAACGACCTCACCGATGAGGAGAAGGCCGAGATTAACCGCATCATTGGCCTTGGAGCCCTCAAATACTTTATGCTGAAGGTTGATGCGCGCAAGAATATGCTCTTCAACCCCAAAGAGTCCATCGACTTTAACGGCAACACAGGCCCATTCATTCAGTACACCTATGCACGCACACGCTCCATAGGCCGCAAAGCAGCCGAGTTGGGCTTCACTGCCAACGGCGCTGCACCTGAGAGCATCAGCGAGAAGGAGTGCAACATCATACGTATGCTCAACGAATTCCCCGCAGTTGTGCGCCAGGCCGGTACCGACTACTCACCATCGGGCATTGCCAACTACACCTATGACCTTGCAAGGGAGTATAACCAGTTCTACCACGACTACAGCATCTTGCGCGAGGAGAACGAGGCCACAAGAGCGTTCCGCTTGCTCCTTACCGACAATGTGGGCAAGGTTATTAAGACAGCAATGAACCTGCTGGGCATTGAAGTGCCGGAAAGAATGTAATTCCAAAAGGCGGCAAGGATGAAAAAGAGACGCTTCTATGTTGTGTGGAACGGCCAGACACCGGGTATCTACCACACTTGGGATGAGTGCCAGGCGCAAATTTCAGGTGTGAAGCAGGCCCTGTACAAAGCATTCGACACCCTTGAAGAGGCTCAAAAGGCCTATGCCTCGCCGCCGCACCACTATATTGGAGCCGGCAAGCAAGCAGCAAAGAAAGAGAGCGTGCTGCCGGCTGCAATAATACAAAATGCGCTGGCAGTAGACGCAGCTTGCAGCGGCAATCCCGGAATGATGGAATACCGTGGCGTATACATTGGCACCGGCGAGCAAGTATTCCATTTCGGCCCTATGTTCGGCACCAACAACATTGGCGAGTTTTTGGCCATTGTACACGGCCTGGCACTGCTCAAGCGCCAAGGCATTGACCTCCCAATCTATTCGGACAGCTACAATGCACTGCTGTGGGTAAAGGCAAAAAAGTGCAAGACAAAGTTGCCACGCGACGCAAAGAGCGAGGAGCTATTCGCATATATCGAAAGAGCTGAAAAGTGGCTCAAGGAAAACAGCTACAACACCCCGTTGATAAAGTGGGAAACCGACAAGTGGGGCGAAATACCCGCCGATTTCGGCAGAAAATAAAAATGGGAACAACACACAAAACAGCACAGGCATCTGCAAGCCTCCAAAGACCACAGCCCGGCCATTTAAAGCAGGGAATATTATTCTTGGTCAGGTACTATTCGGCCTTTGTGATGCTATCGGTTCTTTATAGAATTTTGTTCCTTCTGCTGAACCACGGCGATGAGAGCTGTTCGCTTGCCAACATTGCAGGCATCACCACACACGGCCTAATCCACGACCTTGCCATAGCGGGCTACTTCACTGCCATTCCACTGCTGCTGACAATGGTCTCAGGTTTTATCCGATTACCGTTAAAACCATTCTACACACTCTACAACGCATTGCTATCCTTTGCTACAGCGCTGGCCTTTGTAGCCGACCTAACGCTCTACCCCTATTGGGAGCACAAGCTCGACGCAGCGGCAATACTTGTCTACATTGATTCACCGGCAAATGCAACAGCAAGTGTAACAGTAACACATCTTCTGCTTTTGAGCGCAGTGCTGTTGTTGCTCACATTTGCTATATACCGTCTGCTATCGCTCATCTGCCGCAATGAGCCCAACCACTGCAATGCTGTTCTTAAAAAATCACCGCTGACCAAAGCGCTGCATAGCACATTATTCTTGTTTATGGCCGGAATTATGTTCCTTGGCATAAGGGGCGGCGTAACAGAATCCACCAACAACGTCGGCTCGGTCTACTTTTCAGGCAGCACAAGGCTTAACCACGCAGCCGTAAACCCGGTATTCAGTTTCCTATACACGCTTGCTAATATTGAGGATTTCGGTAATGAATATGCCTTCCTCAACGAGGATGAGTGCAACAGCATTGTTGAGCCGCTCTATGGGCAAAATGCCGCAATCACCGACACACTGCTCACCAACACACGCCCCAACATCATAACCATAATACTTGAGGGATTCAGCGCCTGCTTTGTTGAGGAACTGGGTGGGAAAAAAGATATAACCCCCAATATATCACGCCTGTGCAAGGAGGGAGTTCTGTTCACCAATTGCTATGCCAACAGCTTCCGTACCGACAGAGGTGTGCTGTGCACATTGAGCGGTTACCCCTCATTTCCCAAGACATCGGTGATGAAAGATGCCAACAAGAGCCAGAAGTTGCCCTCGCTGGCCTCATCGCTGAAAAGAGAGGGTTACACAAACACATTCCTCTATGGTGGCGATGCCAACTTCACCAATATGAGCGGATATCTCTACTCGACAGGATACAGCAGAATAATCTCGGACAGGGATTTCACCCAACAGGAGAGAAGCACCCATCGTTGGGGAGCCGGTGATGATATAACATTCAAAAAGCTCCTGAGCCTGACAAAGGAGCAGACAAGCGAGCCTTGGCACATAACATATCTCACACTCAGCAGCCACGAGCCCTGGCAAGTACCCCACAACCGAATAGCCGATGACGAGAAGGCCAACGCCTTCTCATTCACCGATGAGCAACTGGGACTGTTCATCGACAGCCTTAAGGCTGATGACCAATGGGATAACACACTTATTATATGCATTGCCGACCACTCGGTTGTGGGCTACCCGCAAGGCATAAAGCAGACCAACAGAGAGAGAAACCACATACTCTTTATGCTGCTTGGCGGCGCCCTGAAAAGCGGGAAGCAGATAGAGAAAATATGCAACCAGACAGATATGGTTGCCACCATATTGGCACAGTTGCAGCTGCCAATAGAAAACTTCCCATTCAGCCGCAATATTCTCTCGCCACAATACACCACCCCGTTTGCCTACCACTGCTATAACAACGGAGTCTCACTCATTGACTCCACCGGTTTCAGCGTGATAGACCTTGACAACAACACCACCATCGCAGGGGCAGAGGAGAGCGAGGGAGAGAGAAGGGCAAAGCAAGCTAAAGCGATACTGCAAAGCACATACCAAGAATATACAAACCTTTAACACAAGGCTGAAGATATTATGAAACACAACATATTTAAAAAGGCTAAAGAGCAAATCAAGGAAGCAAAAAAAGGGTACAACAACTGCTTCCTCGGACGCCGCGCTGCGGCGAGGCACCCGCTTAGAGCTGTAATCTCCAACATACTTCTCTCCTACGCTCTTCTGCTTACCAGCCAGGCTATCTTCGCCATTATGAACAGCGGGATGTACACAGGAACAACCACAGCCGGTGATATGTGGCTGTTGCTTAACGGCAACATCAAGTTTGCCACCGCTGCCGTGTGCTACACAAACGCCTTCTACATTCTTCTGCTCCTCTTCCCGCTGCATTGGAAAGAGGGACGCATAATGAGTCTTGTAACAAAACTCTCCTTTGCACTCCCCAATGCCATAGCCATAACAGCAAACCTTTGCGACTGCATTTATGTGCGTTACACAAACCGCAGAACTACATACGACGTCTTCACAGAGTTCAGCAACGATGACAACATTGGCAAAATCATTGGCATTGAAATTGCGAACAACTGGTGGCTTGTGCTATTGGGAGTAATAATATTTTGGGCACTCGACAGATTCTACACACCAGCCAACAACAGGCCACAGAAAACAGACATCGCCGGGTTGCTGCGCTACTATACACGCAACACCCTTATGCTTGCAGCAACAGCAGCGCTTATAGTATTTGGCATAAGAGGCGGAATTGGCCGCACTGTGCGCCCAATAACATTGAGCAACGCCAATGTATATGTAAGCTCCCCCGATGATGCCGCATTTGTGCTCAACACGCCTTTTACAATAATACGTACCATAGGCAGGGTGCCATTTGCAAAGAAGAACTACTACAGCGAGGAGGAGCTCAAAGAGATTTACACACCCGAGAGACAATACACGCCGGCAGACTCCGCAAAGAGCAGCAACATTGTGATAATGATTGTTGAGAGCTTTGGCAAGGAATACATTGGTGCCTACAACCCACAACGTGGCGAAGAGAGCTTTACGCCGTTCCTCGACAGCCTTATCACACACAGCAAGAGCTACTGCTACTCCTATAGCAACGGAAGAAAATCCATTGATGGAATGCCGTCGGTACTGTCGGGCATACCAATGTTCGTTACACCGTTCATCTCTTCATCGGCGTCTCTCAACAAGATAAGCAGCGTGGCCGCAGAGCTTGGCAAGGCCGGTTACAGCAGTGCCTTTTTCCACGGTGCTCCCAACGGTTCAATGGGTTTTCAGGCCTATGCAAAGAACGCAGGCTTCCAGGAATATTATGGAATGACAGAATACTGCCAATCACCACTGCACAACGGCAAGGAGGATTTTGACGGATTTTGGGCCATTTGGGACGAGCCCTTCCTTCAGTTCTATGCCGAAGAGATGAACAAAATGAGAGAGCCATTTGCCACAGCAGTGTTCACAGCATCATCACACCACCCTTTCAGAATTCCGCAAGAATACAACGACGTTTTTCTTGGTGGAAGCGGGGAAATTCACAAGTGCGTACAGTATACCGACCACGCACTGCAACAGTTCTTCAACTACGCCAGCAAACAGCCCTGGTACAACAACACACTGTTCGTGATAACCGCCGACCACACCAACAAATGCTATGACGAGCGCTACAAAACATCATCGGGCATAATGGAAGTGCCCATAATATTCTTCCACCCCAACGGGGAAGCGCCGTTTGAGCCGGGCATTGACAGCACTATGATAGCTCAGCAGATAGACATAATGCCCACAGTGCTCGAGTATGCCGGCTATGAAAAGCCTTTCATTGCCTTTGGAAAGAGCCTTATATCCACATCGGCAGCCGACAGCTATGCAGTAAACTACAACAATGAGACATATAGCTATTACAAGGGCGACTACCTGTTGCTCTATGACAGCGGCAACGACCGTGCAATATCACTCTATGACATACGCAAAGATGTTATGATGAAAGACAACATTCTTGGCAGCAACGGCGTTGAAAACGAGATGATGCGCGAGTTGCGCGCCATAATACAGCAATATATGGCTCGAATGACAGAGAACCGCCTCACAATTGAGAGCGACACAAAGAACCAACAATAAAAAGCAGAAATGGGAACCATCATCTATCCTTCACCCATTTTCGGCCCGGTAAAGAGCCGCAGATTGGGAGTTTCACTGGGAATAAACCTTTTGCCCGCCGACGGTAAGGTGTGCTCGTTCGACTGCATCTATTGCGAATGTGGCCTGAACGCCGCCCATAAGGCAAAGAGCCCGATGCCCACCCGCGAGGAGGTTTCGGCAGCACTCGAGAAGAAACTCATAGAGATGCTTGCCAATGGTGAGATGCCCGATGTACTCACCTTTGCAGGCAACGGCGAGCCCACCATACATCCTCATTTTGGAGCTATAATAGATGACACCATTGCGCTGCGCAACAGATTTTGCCCCGATGCGAAAGTGAGCGTGCTCACAAACTCCACACTCATAACACGCCCGGCTGTATATGATGCATTGTGCAAGGTAGACAACAACATACTGAAACTCGACACTGTGAACAGCGACTACATCACATTGGTAGACCGCCCTACGGGAACGTATGACCTCAACGCCATAATATCAAGACTGAAAGCTTTTGGCAACAAGGCCGTCATTCAGACAATGTTTATGAAAGGCACAGTCGATGGACGCAGTGTAGACAACACCGGAGACGGTTATGTATTACCCTGGCTCAACGTTGTAAAAGAGATAGCACCAAGAGAGGTGATGATATATACAATAGACAGGGAGACCCCTGTTGAGGGGCTTATGAAGGCGACCCGCGAGGAGCTCGACCGCATTGTGGCACTGCTTGAGAAAGAGGGCATCAAAGCCTCGGCTTCATACTGATTGCAGCCTACTATTTAAAGAGCTGCGTTACCCCCACATAGGATGCTGTAAGGAAGGAATACCTGATTAGCTTACCCACAGCCATCACCGCAAGAACCTTATACTTGTTCACGCGCATAACACCCAGTGCCACAAGCAGCACCTCGCCTATTGCCGGCAAGAAAGAGACCGATGCTACCCAATAGCCATATTTTTGTATAAGAGCATCGGCGCGTTTCATTCTTCTATCCGGAATTCTCAAGAGTTTCTGCACCCTCTCCTTGCTTGTCAGGTAGCCAAGCATAAAACAAGTGATACCGCCCAATGTATTTCCAAATGTGGCCACAAGTGTTATGCCAAGCGCATCAAGGCCTATGCCAAGAAAGAACAGCAACAACACCTCACTTGCTATTGGCACAACCGTTCCCGACAGGAATGCAAGCACACCCATTCCCCAGTAGCCATAATCCTTGAAAAATTCTATAAGAGCATCAACCATAACGGGTAGGAATATATTATAAAAAGTAATACTATAATAACTATAAAATAAGCATTTAGAAGCTTTGTTGGCTTGTTCGAAAGCACAAGAGAGAGCATAACCGCCAACCCCGGCAGCAACCAGGCGTCATAGGCCCACTCACACCCAACAACCAAAAACGAAACCAACAACGTGTAGACACTCTGCACAAAAAGAAACAGAAGCCTGCGGCGCAGCAGAGGCTTGGCAGGAGAGGCACTTCCCGCAAAAACAGAGACCGCCGGCACCATAACCAAAAGCGCCAAAGCAAGCCGCAGCCCCTCGAGAACAGAGAATTCTGCAACTCCAAACGCAAACACGCTTTTTATACCATTGAAAAACGGATGGGCAAGATATTCAAGCTGCGGGAACAGATAGATAGCCCCGAACAACAACCAAAAGGGGGTTGCAAAACCAAGTATTGAGGCCATCACACCCCTAAATGAAAATGTGTTCGCAAAAAAGCCGAACGAAAGAAACAGCGGCACAAGCCACAAGCAGCCCGGAGTGAGCAATGAAGCAATACCAAGAAAGGCAAAAGATGTATATTGCAACCCAAGCACTTCCACACCATACTGACAATAGAGCAGCGACAGCATAGAGAGAAAGAAGAGCAGCGATAGCAAGGCAACACCCGGATTGCAGCCCGAAGAGGTCATTACAGCAACAAGCCACAGATAGAGTGCACCCTTCCAATGAATCCTGCGCTCAAAAAAAGTCTGCCTTGCGAACAGGGCTGCGGTTACAATATAAAGCAACACAGACACACCCCTGCCCCAGGCAGCACTAAGAGGGATAAATGCCGGCGCAGGCATCTGTGCATCAACCGACGGAAACCAATAGGCAACCACCATCAACACCAGCGATGCCACAAGCATTGCCACAGGAGTGTACCTGCTGGCAACAAAGGAGCCGAGCAATCTTCCTTTAGAGGTCAAAACCTATATCTCCTCTAAAATATTTCTTTTCATAGTTAAGAGCATTTGCCGAACGGAAAGAGCGTTCAAGCGCCTCGGCACGTGTTGCGCCATAGGAGACAGCAGCAATAACACGACCGCCGGCTGTAACCACCTTGCCATCCTTCTCGGCTGTTCCTGCGTGGAACAAGATACTCTCCTCTACATTCTCGAAGCCTGTAATTTCAAAGCCCTTGTCATAGGCCTCGGGGTAACCACCGGATACAAGCATCACACACACAGCGTTGCGCTCATCAAACTCGACCTGTGTTCCGGCAATAGTTCCTGCTGCCACCTTTTCAAAAAGTTCCACAATGTCGCTTTTCAGGCGAAGCATAACCGACTCGGTCTCGGGGTCGCCCATACGCACATTGTACTCAATCACCATAGGCTCACCCTCAACATTTATAAGGCCAAAGAATATGAAACCCTTGTAGAGCAAACCGTCGCTCACAAGGCCATCCACTGTGGGCTTGATGATTCTCTCATCAACCTTGGCCATCCACTCCTTTGTTGCAAAGGGAACAGGAGAGATAGAGCCCATACCACCTGTGTTGAGGCCGGTGTTGCCTTCACCAATGCGCTTGTAGTCCTTGGCCTCGGGAAGGATAACATAGTCCTTGCCATCGGTAAGCACAAAAACAGAGCACTCGATACCATCGAGGAACTCCTCTATTACCACAGTTGCCGAAGAGTCGCCAAACATTCCGTCAAACATCTCATCAAGACTGCTCTTTGCCTCCTCGAGTGTAGGCAATATGAGCACGCCCTTGCCGGCACAAAGACCATCGGCCTTGAGCACATAAGGAGCCTTCAGGCCCTCAAGGAAGCGATAAGCCTCCTCCTTTTCTGCCGCAGTAAAAGCCTTATAGGCAGCTGTTGGTATTGAGTGGCGCTGCATAAAGTCCTTGGCAAAGCTCTTGCTGCCCTCAAGCTCCGCAGCAGCCTTGCTGGGACCAATGACAGCTATATTCTTTAGTTTCTCATCGGCTGCAAAATAGTCATAGATACCCTTCACCAAGGGGTCCTCGGGGCCAACGACAACCATACTTATGCCGTTTGCAAGCACAAATGACGCTATGGCATCAAAGTCGCACACAGAGATAGCCACATTTTCGCCTACCTCCTTTGTACCAGCATTGCCTGGAGCAATGTATAGCTTTTCAACTTTAGAACTCTGAGCAATCTTCCAAGCGAGCGCGTGTTCGCGGCCTCCGCTACCTAAAAGTAAAATTTTCATATATCGGTGTTTTACAGTCTAAAAATATTACACGGGCTTACTTATCTCTTCTCTTTCCGCCACGCAAAGGCTTGAAATCGCCATTGCCGCGAGACTTGCCGGCGGCACCCTTTGCTTTGTAGCCATCGCGGCGCTCGGGGCGACCTTCACGACGTTCTGAACGGTTGTCGCGGCGCTCGGGGCGACGTTCACGACGTTCTGAACGGTTATCGCGGCGCTCGGGGCGGCTTTCAGCCTCTCCCGACACTGCGTCATTGCTACGAGGCTTGCTTGCACGGGGTTTTCTGTAACTGCTCAAGTATGACTCAAGCTCGCGACGACGGCGCATTGAATCGCTGTCAATCTCACTCGAGAAGTTATCATTCTCGCGGTTGCGACGCTCGCTGCGCTGCTCTCCGTCGAGACCGGTGAGACGCGATTTGCGTTTAAGGGGAGAAAAATCCTTCTTCAGTGAATTACCCTCATCGCGGAAACCCTTGTACTTGCCCTGAAAAAGCTCATATTTGCGGAATTCACAATCGAGGTCGCCATTGTAGAGGGGAACGCGGGCAGACGCCTTGAGACCAATCTGGTCAAAGCAATCATAGTTGTTGCTAATTACCCAGGCCTCGTTGCCTTGAAAAGCGTGCTTGAGACGTGAACCCAGGTCCTTGTACACCTGCAACAGTTTCTCGGGAACAAGGCGCTCTCCATAGGGAGGATTCACCACCATTATAGCAGGTGCCGAAGGCTCCTCAAAGTCCTTGATATCGCGGCACTCAACTTCAATGATGTCGGCCATCATTGCCGACTTCACGTTTTTGCGTGCACAAGCGACCATACGGCCATCAACATCGTAGGCATATATCTTGTGGTTAAACTCGCGCTCGGCAGAATCATCCTCATAGATTGACTTGAACAGTTCATTGTCATAGTCTTTCCACTTTTCAAAGGCATAGCCCTGACGGTATACACCGGGTGCGATGTTGCGTGCGATGAGCGCAGCCTCAATGGGTATGGTACCAGAGCCGCACATTGGGTCAATAAAGTCGCACTCTCCGTTCCAGCCGGTAAGCATTATCATACCTGCAGCAAGCACCTCGTTGATGGGGGCACGACCGGTCTCCACTCGGTAGCCGCGACGGTGCAGCGACTCGCCCGAGCTGTCAAAAGCGAGGGTACAATCATCACCAGCAATATGTATGTGGAAGATAAGATCGGGGTTGTTGAGACGCACCGACGGACGCTTGCCATACTTCTCGTTGAAATAGTCGGCAATAGCATCCTTCACGCGATAGGCCACAAATTTGGAATGACGGAACACCTCACTATATACAACTGCATCAACCGAGAAGGTGGAGTTACAGTCGAGGTACTCTTCCCAAGCAACCGACTTTATGAACTCATAAACCTCATCTGCATCGGAAGCCTTAAAATTAAGGAACGGTTTTAGAATACGCACCGCTGTCCTTAAATGGAAATTAGCCTTGTACATCATAGCCTTGTCGCCTGTAAAGGAGACCATACGACGTCCCAACTGCACATTGTTCGCACCAAGAGCAACAAGCTCCTTTGCCAAGACCTCTTCCAAACCCTGGAAGGTCTTTGCTATCATTTCAAATTCTGCCATATAAAAATGTAATAGAGAACACCCCTAAAAGAGAGCATCGGGCACTTTTTCACAAGCAAGCCCGCAGCATCCCAAAATCTTTTGCAAAGGAACAAAAAAAAGCAATGCAAATCAACAAAAGGGCTTGATATTTGATGTGGAAAGAGCTACATTTGCACCCCCAAAGGCACAGGGCACGGCCCAGCCAACAAAAACCACAACAAAAAGATGAAGAACAGAAAAAGAAGACCACTGCACGCAACATTTATGGCACTTGCCGCTGCAATAACAGTGCTTACAGGGTGTTGCCACTCGCAAGCGCAGGAGAGAGCGGCAATCACAACCGTAATATCGCCGGAACTGCCAGACTCAATAACCTTTGCAGGCGAAAAAACAGACCTGACAGCACAAGAGCGACGCGAGCGTTTCGACAGAGAGTTGCTCTCCTTTACCTACTCGCACATAAACACAATGCTGATAATAAAACGCGCCAACAGGCTCTTCCCGATAGTGGAGCCGTTGCTCAAGGAGTGTGGCGTGCCCGATGACTTCAAATACCTGATGATAATTGAGAGTAACGGCGACCCCGAAGCGCTCTCACCATCAAATGCCGGAGGTTTGTGGCAATTCCTCGAGAAGACTGCACGCGACTATGGGCTTGAAGTGAACAGCGAGATAGACGAGCGCTACCACACCGAAAAAGCCACACGTGCCGCCTGTCAATACCTGAAGGAGTCCTATGAGAAATTCGGCGACTGGCTCACCGTTGCAGCAAGCTACAACACCGGACGCACCAATGTCATTAAACGCCAGGAACGCCAAAGAGAACAGAAAGCCATAGACCTGGTGCTACCCGATGAGACTTCGAGATACATATTCCGTCTTATGGCGGTGAAAACAGTGCTTGAGGCACCTGCCGAGTATGGTTTTTTGTTGCACAGCAGCGACCTCTACCCCGCCATCCCGATAGCCAAAGAGGTTACAGTGAGCGGCAGCATAGAGAATTGGGGCGACTTTGCCAAAAAGCACGGCCTCACCTTCCTGCAACTGCGCGAGGCCAACCACTGGATAAGGCGCACAACACTCACCAACAAGGAGAAGCGTACATACAAAGTTCTGCTACCCGACAGTAAAGCACTTCACTATGACCCATCAAAGACAAAGGCACACAATCCAAAATGGGTTGTAGATTAAACAAAAACAGCAAAGACCGAGCGGTCTTTGCTGTTTTTTGTACAAGCCTTGTTATCACTTGCTGCAGCAGCAACGAGGCTTTATCTGCTTGAAGAAGTCGTTACCCTTGTCATCGACGAGGATGAACGCAGGGAAGTCCTCTACTTCGATTTTCCAGATAGCTTCCATTCCAAGCTCTGGGTACTCAACA
>JAEIGA010015102.1_pt1 | contig 11760 bp, 30 predicted proteins | sample 9270691 | NCBI WGS metagenome assembly JAEIGA01 (sample SAMN17057246, study PRJNA624740) | gut metagenome | biome: biome; isolation source: fecal sample | host: Bos grunniens | place: China: Xizang | collected 2019
CTTCAGCCACCTACCTGGTGGGGAGTCATCCCCCCTCCTTTGCCTGATCAATCTGTTCGCCAATTGGCTGAGCAAACAAATTTTTTCTTGTCTGCTTTTGCTGGCTTTTCCTCAACAGGCATCTTGTCCGATTTCATTCTGTTGCAATATCTGTGAGCTAACTGCAGATTATCCAGGGAGACCGGGTCTCCACATTTAGCCACCGGGATAATGTGATCCACAGTGGGACTCATCGGATCAGGATATTTCAGTGTCTTGTCAACAGGCTTGCCACAGATACCACAGATTGATTGTGTCGCAAGTATAATCTTTTTATTGTGCTCCCATGCACTCCTCAGGGCTCGGTTTTTCTCCGGCCTGTTTGAGTAGGTGGGACGATTTTTTAGCTGCCCGGGCATAATTTTTTATGACCCTCCCCTAAAAACTTGACCCCCCTGGGGCATTTTTTGCAAAACAAAAGCCATCATCAATCCATGACGATGGCTCCTGTCGCAGTTGGAATCTAGTGATCTTTTACGGAGATTTCACTATTTCACAATATTATTATATGTCGTTTCGGTGTGTCTATTTTCCACAACCTTTGTCATTATCATATTTTGTCATACAAATTGTAGTAGAAATGATGTTTGATTTTGCCAAAATCATTCTTGTTTAGTGGCATGTGGTGGCGCCCTGTGGTGAGCTGTGTATATGTAAACCCATAGCACACAGCCAATTTGATATAGTCTGCCAGCCCATCAGGAGACACCTCCTCAATGCTCTTTTCAATCTTGTCCACTTTGTGCTGGAGCTCATTGATTGCGAGAGCTGCTGCCTCTGTCGGATTGTAGTCGGAATTGCTCTGCACTTTGTCTTTATCATATCTTATGGCCTTGGATTGATTCCTGAGACTCCTGATCTCAGCTTTCCATGTGTCATAGTTTAGAGCATATTCCAGGCTGACTCTAAATGCATGGACTGGCAGATAATACTCGGAGTTTTTGCTCGGTAGTCTCCCTCTCATGACATCATCCTCCCATAATCTCAACAAACTGACCTCCTAAATTGGTCATCATCTCTGTTGCTCTTTGCTTTGTCACCATGCGTCTTTCGCCTGGTTGTGAGTAGGTCTCCAGCTCGATGTCATAAAACTCTTTTTTGACTCTGACCTCAACAAGATCCTCCGGTTTATAGTCATGCCTCGGTGTTGTCTGTCCCAGGATCTTGATCCACTGCTGCCGGATTGCCTCATTGTCATATGTAAAATCAAACTTTGGAATATCCATGAGTTTTCTGACATCAAAATTCATGTCAAATGGCACCACATGAGCATTGACTCCATCCTTGACTCCCATCTCAAACGCTGATGGGAATGGTGTGCAGATCAGAGCTGTCCCGGACATGAGTGCCTCGAGGCATGTATATGACCAGCACTCACTATCAGAGAGTGCCACCACATAATCTGCTGCCTTGATGATGCTCTGGACATTTGTGGATGTTCCCATGTTGTAAAAATTTTTCGGAGGATCCGCCATTGATCCATCTGCATAATTGAGCCAGACAAATGGGATTGCTTTGTCATTTAGCATGTTTGCGAGTTTTCTCATCCTCTGCTCAATCTTCCCTTTATCCGGCGCCGGAAATCTTGTTGCTGAGACCAGGATGAGCGCTTTTTGTTCTGGGACTGTGTTTAGGTTATGAATAACCAGCCCATCCTCCACTCCATAGGATCTCATAGCTGTCTCAGAGACATAGATCATCTCATCGTAGTCCTTTGGAATCCTCCAGGATGGATCTGTCTTGCATGCATGACACATTCTGACAATTTTGTTTGCATGGATGTTTGTCGGCAGAGGATCCAAAATGCTGAGCACAATCAGAGTGTCGCAATACATAGGCTTGTTGTTCTTAAATATGTCACTCCTCCGGTTGCCATTGATAATGGTGTTTGTCAGCACTCTGACTTTTCTGCTATAAAGCTGATATTTGCTGCCGGCGATTGTATCACATGAAATTGTGATGTCATAAAGATCAAAGAACTCATCAATAAATTTCTCAATAAATGTCCCGAGCCCTCCGATCACAGGGATGTGTTTTCTATATATGATCACCTGTGTCCTGAATGGTGGCTCTCTTTTTGCGAGGCCTTTGAATGGCTCTCCCTTGATATAGTGTCCCCAGAACTCCTGAGGTTTTATGATCTGACAATATCTTTTGAGCTCCGGGATGTCATTCTCATAGGTCATCAAAAAGACCTCATTGACCTCATCCTCTTTTTTAATCTCATCCAGGAGCCATCTCATGTCACTTGAAACGTGTTTGTAAAAATAGACCACTCTTTTTGTGTTCATGAGCCCGGCTGCATATCTTTTTGTTTTGCTCATTGGCACTGTGTCCCGATAAAAATACATATATTCTGTGATGATTGCTCTTTTGAATTTATTATCAGGATCTAAATATCCCATTTTTCTGCAAAAGTCCTCATCCTCAGTGGAGTCCTTTTTGATATTGAATCTCACATCTCCAATAAATGCCTTTTTAAATACTCTTGTGCATACTGATGGATTTGGGAGTCTGTCCTTTTCGGATCTGAGCCTCTGGTCAATGTTCCAATTCTCTTTGGTGAGAGTTTTCCAGGAGAGCTCAATCACATCCGGCTCATCCTTTGTCTTTTCAAGGATTTTTATAATAAAACTCTCGGAGACCAGGTCATCAGCGTCAATGAATGAAATATAATCGCCCTTTGCTTTGTCAATTCCGTTATTTCGAGCAACTGACACTCCCTGATTTTCCTGTCTGAGCACTTTTGCCCATTTATAGTCAGAATGGACTGCTGCCTTTGAGCCATCATCTATGATCAGGCACTCAACATCCTTTGTGATCTGAGGATTGAGTCTGTCCAGGAGCTCTGAGAGATAGGGCTCAGCATTATATGCTGGAATGATGATTGATAATTTAATTTTGGCTCTTGTCACTGTGCTCCTCCTCGCTTTTCTTGCCATATACGCAATTTTTAGTCTCTTTTCTTCCGTTCTTGGTGCAAAACTCATTAAAACAACATCTCTCGCAATTATTGATCATCTGCTACCTCCATTGTCAACTTGAATGAGATTCCTGTTGCATACTCCATTTGGATCATTTCAAGTTTATGCTCCCACATAAAATTGCATACATCAGCAAGTTCTCTTTTTATCTTTTCACTGATTTCAGTCTCTTTTTTGAGTCTGTCATATAAATCCTTGAGCTCATTTGTCATCTGCTGCCTCCTCAAAATATAGCCACTGACTGAATTTTCCTTTTAAATACTTTGCACTCTTGAGCCATATCTCCAATGTGTTCGGCTCATCTGATGGTGATATTGCAGCAACTTCGCACTCATACCATGGAACCAAGATCTCATTTTCTGGATATGTTGTGACCCAGGTCTCATCTTCACACATAAAGCAAAGTGTAACTTTATAGCTTGAATCTGGTCTGCTATCAATAGACATTTGTCCTCTTTTGTCTATTTCAAGGCTTAAAGGTAATCTGTCTCGACTGATCATTTTTAAAATGTCAAAAAGTGTCATCTGCTGCCTCCTGATCCTTATTTTCAAAATCGCTCAGCTCCAGGGCTTTAATGCCCAATTGAATGGCCTTGACTTTGTCGGTGATTATCTGATCCGCAAATCTTGCATTATTCAACATGTCAAAATGGATCTTTACCAAATGCCATAAATTGGCAATTGCATCATCTTTTGACATCTGGAGCACATCATCAGGCATGCTCATGACGTAAAATCTGCTCAGAATCCCGATCAGCTCTCTCAGCTCCTTGAGAGAGTGTGTCTCACATAACACATCAGCTGTCTTTTGTATCTGTTTTTTGTCCATCATGGATCTCCTTTATATGTTCATCAGATTCCAGCACCTTAAAAGCAATATCGACATTGCCCAGGAGCAGATCCCTGATGTCTTTGTCTGATTGTCCATTTTTGCGCAGATTCTTTATCATGCCCACTGTGGCAGAATTATATTCAACAAACAGAATCTCTGATGTGCCCTCAAATATGCAATCAATCTGTTTGCTGGGCAACATTTTAATCCTGATCAACCTTTGTCACCTCCCGGATCATATATTTGTATTGGCTGACTGCAGTCATGATGTCAGTTGTGTCCTCATTGATGATCAGAGTCCCGACCTCATTGATACAATACAGATTTTCGCTGAGTGGACAACTGCCACACATGCAGCTGTCACCACCTCGGTGCTTTTTGCAGTATTCTTTGCCCTTTTGAGTCAGGAAATCATAATATGACTCATCCTCAAACTCTGGATCAGCTGCTGCCTTGATCGCAAGCTCCTCATTCATGGCAACCTTGATTGCCTCTGATATCTCTTTTTTCATGTTTTTGCTCATGGCCTGTGTTTTCCAGGCCATATAATTGAGACTTTTGATCATCTGCGGTTTTTTCTCTTTTATGTACTCCGCAATGTAGTCATTCTCTGTCATCATCGTCAAAATAATCCTCCCACTCATCATCTCTGCACTTTACAATTGCAGTCCCAATGGATCCCACAACAGTTCCTATCAAAAACCATGCCAACCCAACAATCCAGATCTCCATTCTGTCCTCCTATTTTGTAAAAATCAGAGCCAGCATGAGCGTGATCAGGAATATTGTGATCCATTCCCATTTTCTTAGCTGGTCATCTCTCATTTTTCTCCTCTTTTCTTATCCAGTAATAAAATCCAAGTAATATGGCAAGCGCCACAAATTCAACTATTTTCAATTTATGCTCTCTCAATGATGTCTTTTAGTGTCAATTGTCCCTTGATGTCAGCTGCTGCCTTTGAGATCCTCAGAGGACAGTTTTGCTCTTTGCACTCTTGCCAGTCATCCCAACATTTTGCCGGGATCCGGTCTCTATATGAGCACATTTTGACTCCATCTCCTCTGATCCATCCCTGATGTCTGCAATTTCTTTGTAGTTCCTTAAAGTTGATTCTCATTTTGTTTCCTTTGATCCAATGCCTCTCTATGGAGTCGATCATATAGCATCCAGGCTGTCATTTTATCCTGTTCATTGGTCAGCTTTGGTGCCATCTTTTTGAGCGCCATCCTCACAATGTCCAGCTCATACATGGTAAATCTGTGCTTTGTTGTTGATAACATCATCAGTTCCCTCGATCACTACAAAATATTTTGTTTTATCGCCCTCATGCTCATAGGCAAAATCCCAAAGATATCCCTCTTTTGCAAGCTGGATCGCTGTCTCAACTGCATCATCAGGATCCTTGCATCGGATCCGGTCTCCCTTTTGCAGATCTCTATTCTGACTCATCGTCCTCAACCTCCAAATCTATATATCCCCGGTGTTTTTTACTAAAACAGGACTGCACTGAGTTGACAGATCTCTCCAGCATCTGAGCCAGCTCTTTTTTAGAATCTGCAACTGCTATGGGCAATTCATATTTGTCCTTTGTTACATACATATAAAGCCTCATGTTTATAACCTCGTTAATGGACAATGCTCACATTTCTCATCAACATCGCTCTGATATACATATGTCTTGCGATAATGGCAATAATGCTCACACATCTCCTCTTTGATAGCTTGTAACTGCTCATAGATCGACATGTCCATTTTGTTGTTGCGTCTATGATCCTGACTCATCGTCCTCAACCTCCCTCAGAGTCTCTCTGACAAGATCCATCCTCACCCATGTATAAAATCCCATCCTGGCATCATCATCCTTGATGCACATGATCCGATTGCTGTCAGCATTGTCCTCTATCATTCCAATTATTTGATTCACTTTTGTCTCAGTCATCAGGATCCTCCACTTTGATTTTCTTTGTCAGCTGAGCCAGCTCTTTTGCTATGTGTGGAAAAGCCAGGCACTCAATGCATGTCTTATTTGTGCCGGATTCTTTCCAACTCTCATAAATCGGGCACTGATAGCATCTAGTCCTCTGACAAAACTCTCCGACCTGTCTGATGAGCTTTTCCCTTTTGTCCATCTGCTGCCTCCTGAGCCTCGATGATCTGTCTCACCCGGATGATGCTCAGGCCATATTGCCAGGCAATCAGCCGATATGAGATCCCGATTTTTCTCAAGGCATATATCTGTCTGTTTCGATGTGTTTTTCGTTTTCTATTCGTCATATGCTGCCACTTTCAAATAAATCCCACCATGGTCATATGTATATCTGAGATTTCCTAGTCTCAGATATTTGGTTTTCATGCGATATGGAGCAAAGGCATTGCAGATCCTTTGTTTAAACCTCTTTTTCTTAATTCTTTTGTTCATTGCCTCTCCCGATTTCAGATCTCAAGTTTTTGCTGCTCGTTGTCATTGCCAATTTTGATGATTCCTTTGTCAAATAGATATCTCCAGACATCATATCCGACTTGTGTGGATCTCGACATGGATCCATGTCTGAACTCCTCCCGGAGATCTTTGTTGTATGCCTCCAATGTGATCCCGACAATATGATCAAGGATCTCCATTGCCTCCTGGCTCGTCAGATTCGTTCTGCCTTTTGTCATTTCTCAAATCTCCTGTTTCCTGACTTGTCCCAGCATATGCTGGCCTGGTATAAAAGTGAGACAATCTTTTGCTCAGCTGATGTCCATCTGATGCCCTGAGCAAACTGTCAAACTCATTGTTTATCTCATGTTTCTGTGATGATGCTTTCCTCACATTCAGACCTCCTCTCTGCCTGAGGCAGAGCCTCAGGACTTGTTGCTTTATCAATAGAGCATCTCTGTGAAAAATTCCCTTGCTCAAAAGGACTATATGTTTGCAGAAAATTGGCATGTGCTGTGTATAACTTGTCCAGCTCTTTTATTGCCTCCTCATGCTGTCTGATCTGCTCGTCAATCTCATCCATCTGTTTCACAATTGTCTGCTGCAAAAAATCCGGTATATACTCACTGACTTTTTCTTGCTGCTGGATCTTAACCTCATTCATTTTCTTGCCCCTCCAAAAAAACAAATCCATCCGGTGGCTTTGTCATTATGCGGTTTTTAGCGCTCAAAACCTCCGAACATCCCATAGAATCTGCATCACAAGTCCGCAATGATTGCTCCGCCTTTGTCTTTATGCGGTTTATTTCATCATCCTCAAGATAGTTTTTCCCAAATGTTGTCATCCAATCATCAAAAGTGTGATCTCTCAAAAATGCCCTCTCAGCATCTTTGCAGAGCTCCTCTCTGACCGATCTATTGAAATGTACCGCAACAGGACTGTTGTCCTGGTTATGATGTCTTTTGCATAGATACACCCAGAGACCTGTCTGATCTGACAGTCTCCTGTTTGCAGTCCCATAAATGACATGATGCTTGTCCAGTCCCTCCCCTGGGAGTGCTCCATAATATTCAAGAGCCTCGGCATCTTTTCGGCATAGATAACATTCTTTGACAGACTGCATGATGGATCTCACTCTCTGAGTGACTGCCCTTGCACTGTTCTCTTTTTGGTTATTACAAGATAACCATCTTTGTCAGTTTTCATTGTGGACTTCCAGCCATCACAGTGACTGATGGACACCTGGTCAAACTCTCCAGTCTCGACCAGTTGCACCAGCTCCTCAATTGTCGGGATGGTCTCATCCTTAAAATTCTCTTTGATGTACTTGTTGACCCTGATCCGGCGCTCTTTTTGTCTTTTAAACGTCTTTGCCTCAGTACAATTGCATTTGTCTGTTGCCAGGTCATTGAGCTCATCCTGTGTGCAGTCAATTGTCACATCAGGGAACTGCTGCCCCTGTCCGCAGAAATTGCAAAACCCCACTTTTACATCATTTTCCTCTGACATTGTTCATCCTCCTATGTAACCATTTTCTTTTAAGCACTTGGCAAGATTATAAAGTCTGCAGATTTTCTCATATCCAAACTCTTCCACAATTTTTCTATCCTCTGTCAGCTGATCAATTGTTTTTTCTTCTGATTCCTTTTGCTCGCAGACCTCAAGATTTGTAAAATCAAAGCTCAACTGTGTGGCAATCTCATCCTCATAATTTGGGAGACGTCTCACAAACTCGTGAAACTTTGACAACGCACTGTTATTGACTTTGTTGTTATTTTTGCATGCAACAAAATATGTTTTAGATCTCCCGGCGAGCTTTCCAGCCTCATAGACTGTTATATTGTGCTCCTTACATGTTTTCTCAAATTTTTGGTAATCAAATCCGACCATTCTTGACATTGTTCATCCTCCATTCCATCTCTTTTAATGTCTGATTGTTTGCGACCTCCTCCGCCCTGGCATAACTGACTGCATGGCCTGAGAGGAAATTCCTCACATATTTCCATTGCATCTCATGAGCCAGTGAGAGATTCTGCCGGATCTTATGCCAATCATTTGCCTCCCATCTCTGGGGCATGTTATGGATCAGCATCTCCCGGACAAAATCATCTGATATATAGATCTTGATGATTGCTGCCTTGTTGAATCTTGCAAGAGCCTCAGCCAGAGCAATGAGAGCAACTTGTTTTGCTGTTGCATTGTTCAAACAGACAATGCCATCTCTTGTCTGTTTTTGACCACTTGCGGAGATAGATGAGATGAGCCATCTCGCTTTGACTATTCTCTGGACAGCCGGATTTTTTGTGCTGGCCTGGACATAAATCTCGCATATCAATGATGTCCACCTCCTCTCCTAAATAGTCCCTTGATTCCCTCAAATATTTTCTTGATCCTGTTCCCTTTTGGGACACTTTTTGACCCTTTTTTGATAACCTTTGGACAGTATGCCAATGACTCAGGATCTCGCTTGATCATATAGCTCTGATATCTGATCCCGATGACCTCATTAAAACCATTGATCAGAGTGTCCTGGATGAGATGATAGCCATCAGGGACATATGGATCATCAGTGATGGATCCCTCGACAAGTGCTGTCCTCACTGTTGGCTCTTTGAGATTTCTGCTCCGGTGATAACGTGATTTGCCCTTTGTTGACTCCTCTTTTGTCTCCACTTTGCAAAAATACTCAGCCAGATCCTCATAATTGCCCTCCTCATACATCTTTGAGATCTTCATATGATCACCCCAGACTGTTATGAACTCCTCCAGGATTTCTGAATATCCCTCAATGATGACATGATGGTGGAGAGCTGCTGCCCTTTTGCCTCTCTCTGTGATAGCGATATATTTGAACTGCTTTCCTTTTCTTTTTAACCGCCTCGAGATCTTATAGAGGCATTTTCTGAGATTGTCCTCTGCCTCCTCATATGTCTCTGGCCTTAAATCCTTTGGATAATCCAGTGTCAGATGGAATCCTTTATCAAAGTTATTCAAGATCAGGAGCTGGAGCTTTTCAGCTTTTTTCCTGTTGTTATATTTTTCCATTGCTTTTGGTGTGTCTCTGAGTCTCCTGATCCGATGTCTCCCAGGAGCTCCATATCTCCCCGGAGTGTAGTTCTTTATGAGGACATAATCCCCAGCCCTCATCTGTTTGGTCATGAACATATATTTCTGACTCCCTTGTCATTTTATTTATTGACCCGGGAGGTGGTTGATAAGTTTAATATTTTAATCGCTCCATTAAAACATCAAAAAACCCTCATTTTTCTTGCCGTTTGCTAGTTCGGTGATATAATACTTTCAGAGAGATGATCCCTCTCATAGGATTTGCATAACAAACAAATTCCCCCAGCAAACGACTCAACCCCCTTGAGTCGTTTCTTCTTTTATTTGGGTGTATAAAATGCATGATCCCGGTATGTAAACGCATATGTAAACCACTCATCCAGGACATGACTGTTTTTTCTCTCAAATGCCACAATCTCAGGAGCAATCTCTCCATCTTCAATCCTCACCATTGCCATCTCTGTGGCCTCCGTTGGCTCGACCTCATCAATCCTCCCATCAGTCACAACTGAGAACTGGTGAGGTTGATAAATGACCTCCCGGATGCTGTTTGGGAAATTTGGATTCTCGACTCTGTTCATGATGACTGACATGATCAGCCACATCCCATCCTCACCCTGATTGCCTCCCTCGGCAAAAGCACACCGGAGCATCAGATCTCTGTCCTCTTTGTTGATCAGATGGACATCATGTGTCCGCTCTCCGAGTGTATAGTCTCCGGCCTGGGCATAAATGACCTCGAGTGGAATCGGCTCAAATTCAACTGTTTTGATTTCTTCCTGGGAATTACTCTGAAAATCTGAGATAGCTGCTGCCTCTGTGCCAAGAATCATGGCAAGTGTGAGCAGCAAACTGACTGAATTTTTTATCCCCCTCATGACTCCCCCTCTGTGATAATGCTTATGATCCTTTGCCTCTCCTCCCTTGGAATCCGCAATGCTGTGAGCATCTCCCTCAGTTTTCCAACAGGGATCAGCTCTGGATCATCAAAATATTTACAAATGGTTGCCTGACTGCCTATTGTGGTATGTTGTCTCAGTGCATCAAAGGAATTGATGCCCCTGAGTTTCATGTATTTTCTCAGCTCGGCCTCAAATGCTATTCCTTTTTTTGTCTGATACTGGCTCATTGATCAATCCTCATTGTTTACGAAAATAATGTCATCAAGTGACAACTCCAGGATTTCACTGATTTTTTTTGCATAACCAATTGCAATGGTCTCAGGCTTGTTCTCCCAATTCTGATATGTGTTGACATGGATCTTGAGTCTCTCTGCCATGTCCTCCTGGGTGATTTCCTTTGCTCTCCTCCAAGCTCTTAATGTTAGTGCCATAATTCCTCCTTTAGTTCACGCAATCCATATATTGTGGACTTGTTGTTTATAGTAGTCTACAATTTGTTGTTTGTCAAGATGGCGCTCCACAAAATGTGGACTTTTTTGTGTGTGTGATGTATTCTTTGATGTGGAGGGATCGTGATGAGTATTGGGAAAAATATTCAACTCAAAAGAATATTGAATCATATGGATCAAAAAGATCTTGCCAATCTTTTGCATGTGTCTAATAGGACTATATCTAGTTGGGAATGTGGTAGAACTGAGCCGAATATTGGAATGATTGAAAAGATGTCAAAAATATTTGGATGCAGTAAAACAGATTTGATTGAGGCTGTTGTTGTTGATGAGCCTACATTTTATCCAGGCAGTTCAAAAAAGCATAATCCAAATGAGAGGATCAAGGAACTGATGGAGTATTATGGATTGACACAGGCTGAATTATGTCGGGAGACAGGGATCACAAAAACTGCCTTATCGAACTACTTAAACAACAGTCGAACTCCCAGGATGGATCAGCTAGCAAAAATAGTTGAAATATTTAACATTAATCCAGCTTGGCTGATGGGATATGCTGCCCCCATGGAGCGCCCTCTGGTCAAGCCTGTCAAAAGCAATATTGCTAGTTCAACTCCTCCTGATGTATATAATGCCGGACTGCATGAGTCACCAGAGGGCATGCTGGTGGAATTTGATTATATATTACTTAATAAATATCACCATTGTTCTGATGGAATCAGGCAAGCTGTCAACAAATTATTAGAGATTGAGGATGATGCAAAGCAATGGGGATATGACTAATATAATGTGGTTTTTTGCAGATTATTGATGAAAAACACAGTTTTATGTTGATTTACGGAGATTATATTTTATGGCAAAAGCAACAATGCTGCCATCAGGAGCCTGGAGATGTAGGCCGACAAAAGTCATTGATGGCAAAAAGATCACAAGATCATTCACAGTGCATCCCAAAGAGTGCGCTAATAATTCAAAAAAGGCAAGAGAAAAGGCTGAGCTCCTGGCAAAACAATGGCTCTTTGAACAGGATGAGGAGCAATCTGGAGACATCACAGTCGGCGCTGCAA
>JAEIGA010015103.1_pt1 | contig 11760 bp, 12 predicted proteins | sample 9270691 | NCBI WGS metagenome assembly JAEIGA01 (sample SAMN17057246, study PRJNA624740) | gut metagenome | biome: biome; isolation source: fecal sample | host: Bos grunniens | place: China: Xizang | collected 2019
ATGTATACCGTGAATATCGGCAAGGCAGATGTGGATTTTGAGAAGCTTGACGCGGCTGCCCATTTCATTCCCTCAGGAATGAATGTCTGGGAAGGACGTCAGGAGCGTTTTGATCTGCAGACCCTCAGATGCTACAGGAGCCTGAAGGATGCCAGACGTCTTGAGAGAAGCCTCGGCACTCTGGGCGGCGGCAACCATTTTATTGAGGTCGATATGGCTGCAGACGGTACAAAGTATCTGGTGATCCACAGCGGCAGCCGCAACCTGGGCAAGCAGGTGGCTTCCTGCTATCAGCAGCTGGCCATTGACCTGAATAAGGGCAAGGAAACTTACTTTAAGGAAAGAGATGAGATCATCCGGACCTACAAGGCACAGGGCAGACGTCAGGAGATCCAGGCAGCCCTTGAAGCCATTTCGTGGAATAAGCGGCAGGCAAGCATGCCGGAGGATCTGTGTTATCTTTACGGAGCGTACCTTGAGGATTACCTGCATGATGTGATGATCTGCCAGCAGTTCGCCAGAAGAAACAGGGAGAAGATGGCGGAAATACTGCTCTCGCGTACCGGGATGGCTGGTGGAGATGCATTTCATACCATCCACAACTACATTGATACAGATGAGATGATCCTGAGGAAGGGTGCGATCGCAGCCCATAAGGGCGAGAAGGTACTGATCCCCATCAATATGCGTGACGGCAGTGTCCTGGCTGTCGGCAAAGGCAATCCGGAGTGGAACGACTCCGCACCTCATGGCGCAGGCAGGCTGATGTCCAGACGTGAAGCGAAAGAGCAGCTGGATCTGGATGAATACAGGCAGGAGATGCAGGGGATCTACACAACCTCCGTCAATGAAAATACCCTTGATGAAGCGCCGATGGCTTACAAGTCGCTTGCAGATATCATCGATGTGATCAGAGAGAGTGTCGAGGTCATCGACATTATGAAGCCGATTTACAATTACAAGGCATCCGAGTGATCCTGCCCTTTGCGGCATCCTTAAGATCACTTCGGATGCCGCAAAAAGGAGAGTGAGAGAGATGTTTGATTTTCCGGTGATCGATATGGTGCGCACCGGACAGAATATTCGTAATCTTCGTATCGCTGCCGGACTTTCTGTCCGCGACGTGCAGGAAGCATTCGGTTTTGCAACTCCGCAGGCCATCTACAAGTGGCAGCGCGGAATGGCCATGCCGACCATTGACAACATGCTTGCCCTGGCTGTATTATTTGGAGTAACGATCGATGAACTTCTTGTCGTGGATGGTATGCCGGAAATGCATATCGGACGCGGTGCATAGGAAAAGAATATGAATACCCAACTGATCAGGAGCGTATTTATTGACTGGGATAAGATTGATGAAGACAGTTATCTCAGGGAGATTGAAGCTTTAAAAGGCGTGAAAAGCATTGATTTTACACAGCCGGTGACTTTTTTTGCAGGAGAGAACGGCAGCGGAAAATCAACGCTTCTTGAAGCGGTCGCCGTGGCCTGCGGTTTTAACCCGGAGGGCGGTACGCGCAATTATCATTTTTCAACCTATGATTCCCATTCGGATCTGCATCAGGCCCTGCGTCTGTCTAAGGGGTACCGGCAGATCCGGTGGGGTTATTTCCTGCGGGCGGAAAGCTTTTACAATGTGGCGACCAAAGAAGAGGAATACAGCCGGGGACCCGGAGGCAGGCCTCAGCATTATCATGAGAAGTCACACGGTGAAAGCTTTCTGGCGCTTGCCAGGCAGCAGTTCAGAGGCGGCGGCCTGTATCTTCTGGATGAGCCGGAGGCTGCCCTGTCGCCCCAGCGGCAGCTGACCCTTTTCATGGAGATCAACAGGTGTGTTAAGGCCGGAGCCCAGTTCATCATCGTGACCCATTCTCCTGTGCTTCTGGCCATGCCGGATGCACAGATCCTCAGCTTTGACGATGGGCAGATCCATCCATGCAGCTATGAAGAGACAGGAAGCTATGAGGTGATCGAGATGATGATCAATCATCGGGATCAGATGCTTCACTGGCTGATGCGGGAGTAATATACCGGGCGCTCAGACGTCGGATCTCTTCCTGCATCTGTGTGACAACATTTGCCGGGGAAATGATGCGGATTCCGTCACCGAGCGCCATGACCCAGCCGAAGAACTGCGGGCTGACGGCAACAGTGACAACGGTTCGGAAATGACCGTTTTCTTTTGGTACGATGAAAATATCTTTGCCGAAACGGTCGATCAGCACGCCGATCAGGTCATTGCGCACTTCCAGGGTGACCTTTGTTTCTTCGCCGCCGAACATACCAAAGAGGCTTTTGCTGTAGCTTGGCATATTAAACTGTTTAAACTGCGTCTGTCCAAGATGCTTTTCTTTTGTGACGGAGATCTTCAGCATCTTGTCGACGCGGTAATGCTTGATCTTGTCATCCTCAGCATCATAGGCGACCATATAATAATTTTCATCATCCCACATTAAGGCCCAGGGACTGACCTGATACCAGGCGCCGCCCTTACGCAGTTCCATTTCCTTTTTGACATTCCATTGATAATATTTGAACCGGATCTGACAGCCGGAGCCGATCGCTTCATGGAGTTTGTCCACATTATAATAGATACTTTCGTTCATGGTCTTGATGCGTCCGCTGATGACGACCTGGCGCTGCAGCTGCTTGCCCTCATAGCGGCTGACCAGGGACTCGATCTTTTTGATCAGTTCGTTCGATTTGCGGTTGGTAATGAACTTGGCTGACTGGACGGAATCCACCAGAAGCTTGAGCTCCGGAAGCTCAAATTCGCGGCTTCCCAGTGAATAGTAGCAGCTTCGGCCGACCTTGTCTGCGATGATATCCATGCCGAATTGCCGGAGCTCTTCAAAATCAAGATAGAGTGTTTTGCGGTCGGCATTGACGCCGTAAGCGGCCAGTTTTTCAATGATTCGCGGCATGGTAAGACCGTGCTGATCATCAGTTTCCTCGTGAAATATCTTCACCAGATAAAGCATCTTTAATTTCTGGTTGTCTCCTTTGCGTTCACCCTTCGACATATCATTTGCCTCCAATCATTGCCTTTTCTGTCAGTATATCACAGATCAGGCGCCGGAAGCGGATGAGGTGTACGTTTTTTCGGACTTAAAATCTGTTATTCTATGGGAGTCAGATACGGAAACAGCATTTGATCAAGGAGGTACTGGGATGAAGAAGGCGATGGCGGCGATATTGACAGCGGGCTTTATGGGTTTTATGACGATCATGGTCGGATGCAGCATAGCCTGTTTGACTTTGTTCTGATCCTGTCTTAAAATATGGTCAGGTGATTAAAGCAGAGGGGGCAAAGCTATGGGCAGAGCATCGGTCAAGGAGAATAAGTCCGTTTACCAGAAGACACGTGAGCAGTTGGGACTCACCAGAGAGAAGGCGGCCCAGTGCCTCACGGGCCTTACAGAGGACAGGATTGAGAAGATCGAGAACGGCCGGACACTTCTGCGCCCTGAGGATGTACTGATCATGGCGCATGGCTACAAGGCGCCGGTTTTGCGGAATTATTACTGTGCGAAGGAGTGTCCGATCGGGAAGGATCATGTTGCGCCGGTCACATTGACAGACCTGCCGCAGATCGTGCTGCAGATGCTGGCGTCCCTTAGCGCTTTGCAGAAGAAAAGAGACGTGCTGATTGATATTACCAATGACGGTCAGATCCAGGATGAAGAGATTCCGGACTTTGTGGAGATTCAGGCAGAGCTGGATAATATGGCGATGACCGTGGATGCGCTGAAACTATGGTCAGAGCAGATGCTGGCGGAAGGAAAGATCGATCTGGCACTTTATGAGAAGTATAAAGATCAGCAAAAACAGGCATCTATTCCGCGGACTTCGGCGGATTAGAGCGCTTTAATCTGCCATTTTCCTGGTTTATTCACACAGCTATATCATCTATAATCGGTCTTAAGAACAGAGCTAAGCAATGTAACAGACAGGAGGTAGATGAGATGTTAACATTGTTGTTTGGAATATTGATGCTGGGTGTATTCGGAAAACTGTTTGTATTCGGACTCAGAGCTGCATGGGGGATCGCGAAATTCTTCCTGACGATCGTTTTCCTGCCGGTCATCCTGATCGGTCTGGTCATCGGTGGTCTGATCCAGATCGCGCTTCCGCTGCTGATCGTGATCGGGATCATCGCCCTGCTATCATCAGCACAGTCAGCATAAGGAAACCGGACTCATGATTAAAAGGCTGGACGTAAAAAACGTTCAGCCTTATTATCGTTATTCACAGGAGAAAAAACCATGATTTTGTATATTAACAGTTGTGTCAGAGAAGAATCACGGACAGACAGGATCGACAGGGCATTTTTTCATAAATGCATAATACATTGAGCGTTTTTCTTCATTTGACAGATAAAACTATATGGACAGGTTGGATAATGGGAGCTTTTTGGGACACAAAATCGTATATTATTAGGATATCAAAAGCTCGGGATAATGTTTTTGGAAGGGATGATAATTCATGAAGCATATCGTAGTAGATCTGGAGATGAACTGTCTGGCGAAAGAGTATAAGGAAGAGAAGCAGATCTGCTGTATGGAGACGATCGAGATCGGTGCGGTCGTACTTGATGAGAATTATCGGGAGATCGGCCGTTTCAAAACCCTGGTAAAGCCCCAGTTCAATGATGAGATTGGGAAAAAGTACGAGCGGCTGACCGGCATCACGACGGCTATGGTGGCTAAGGCTCCTGTTTTCTCTGAAGCCCTTGCCATGTTTCTTGCCTGGTGCAGGAGCCAGAACGACGAGATCAGACTGTATCAGTGGAGTGAATCAGATCTTTGCCAGTTCAGAAACGAGATGCTGCTGAAGGATATCCGGGTCAGCGTTGAAGACAGATGTTTTCTGGAAAACTGGGAAGATTTTCAGAAGGAGTTTGGAGAAAAGCTTGGTATCAGCCGGGCTCTGGCACTGAAAGATGCGGTCATGTATGCCGGTGTGGATTTTCAGGGCAGAGCGCATGACGCACTGGCTGATGCCCTGGTCACAGCTGTTCTTCTTGAGACGATCAGAACCCCTGAGAAGTGCGAGAAAGCCCTGGCCCATGTGATCGAAGCGCTTAAACCATCCAGAAAGCCGATGACACTGGGGGATATGTTCGATTTCTCTGAGCTGATCATGGCATCATGAAAATAAGGAATAAAAAAGAAGCCGCAGCTTTCGCCGCGGCTTCTTTTTATCAGTTATCAGTTTTTTCATCCATATGACCGTCTCTGTACATAGAGAACTGGTCCATGGGATAATTCTTCAGGTTATCGAGGATCTTTCGTCCATCAGCTTTGGCAAGCAGGTCTTTTCTGGCTTTTGTAACGACCGGCTCGATCTCCTGTTTGGCCGGGCCGCCGACGCAGCCGCCGGGACACATCATGCCCTCGATAAAGTCTTCCTTCAGTCTGCCGTTCTTTAAGAGCATCAGGGCTTTTCTGCATTCGTCACCGCCTGCGCAGGTAAGCAGCGTGATATCAGAGGTGTCTTCACCCATTTCTTTCATCACTTCCAGAACTGCACCTGCCACACCACCGCTGCCGGCAAACTTTTTGCCGAAGACGGAGGCTTCCTGATACTCTTCCTCCACGGGTTCGATGGTGATATTTTTGGCGGTTATCATTGCGAGCATCTCCTGATAAGTGATGGCGAAGTCGGCATTATCGACGATGTTCTCGTTCAGGGTCTCGCCCTTTTTGGCGATGCAGGGGCCGATAAAGACAGTGACGCAGTCCGGATCCTTGGACTTCAGATAACGGGAGACCGCAACCATCGGAGAGACTGTCGTCGATTTATTCTCTTCATACTGCTGTGGAAAATGATGGTGCAGCATGGAGATGAAGGCCGGACAGCAGGATGTGGTCATCTTCTTGCCCTCTTTTTTTGCTTCGATCCATTCCCGGGCCTCATAGGCAGCGGTCATGTCGCCGCCAAGACCGACTTCTACCATGTCGGCGAAACCGGCTTTTTTCAGAGCTGCACGAACAGCAGCCATACCGATATCCTTGCCGAACTGTCCTTCCGTAGCCGGGGCACACATGGCGATTACGCGCTTGCCGATCAGGATCGCCCGTATGATCTCTACGGAGAAGTTTTTGGAGCCGATGGCGCCAAAGGGACAGCTGTGAACGCAGTGGCCGCAGTGGACGCACTTGTTTTCATCGATCAGGCAGAAGCCATACTCATCATAGGTAATGGCATCTGCAGGACAAGCCTTCTTACAGGGACGCTCTCTGTGGATGATCGCTTCGAAAGGACAAGCCTTGGAGCAAAGACCGCAGGATTTGCATTTCAACGGATCGATCTTCATCCTGGATTCGCCGGGGGCGATGGCACCGAAGCGGCAGGCCGACAAGCAGGCTTTGCCCAGGCAGAACCGGCAGTGATCGGTGACAGTATATTCCTGGATCGGGCAGTCATCACAGGCGGCAGGAATGACAGCAACGACATTCTTTGTAGGATGATTGATATCCGGGCTGGCGCCCATAGCAAGGCGCACACGCCCGCGGATGATCTCCCGCTCCTTGTATACACAGCAGCGGTACTGAGGTTTCGGGCCGGGGCTGACGTTGTAGACGATTTTTTCAACATTTCTGGCGGTTAGTGTACCGGTCCAGGCCAGACGGCATACTTCAGTAAGAATATATTGTTTAAGATTAAGAATACCTTCGTCATTTGACTGCATGATGCTACCTCCTATTGATGATATTGTCTTTATTTTAACAAAAATATGAAATAGTGTAAAGCGGGAAAGCCCTATGCATTGACTTTAATGCTGATACAAAATAAAATATGAATGTGCATAAAAAGACTTGTCATAGAGATGGAGAAACAGTATGACTATTCTGATAGAAAAGGTAAAAACAGATACTTTTGAAATGCAGTATTTCCGTTTTGGCAGCGGAGAACGGGTTTTTGTAATGCTTCCGGGAATCAGCATTCAGAGCGTGATGGCGTCAGCACAGCTGGTGGCCGATGCTTACGCGGATTTTACTGCGGATTATACCGTTTACGTTTTTGACCGCCGGGAGAACCTGCCGCCGGTCTATACTGTACAAGATATGGCACGGGATACCGCGGCAGCGATGAAAGCACTTGGGCTTGAGGACGTATATCTTTTTGGAGCATCCCAGGGCGGCATGATGGCGCTGGTGATGGCCATCGAATATCCGGCGCTGGTGAAAAAGATGGTTCTGGGATCAACTTCTGCGCATATCCGGGATGACCAGTATGCCTCCTTGGCGGGCTGGGCAGAGAAGGCAAGGGCAAGGGACGGCGTTGGACTTTTTCTGGATTTCGGACAGGCCATTTACCCACCGGAGATATATGCACAGTTTAAAGATGCGCTGATTGCGGCCGGTGAGAGTGTAACTGAAGCGGAGTTTGACAGGTTTATCATTCTCGCGGAAGGCACCAGGGGTTTCAATGTTGCAGATCAGCTGCATAAGATTCAGTGTCCGGTGCTGGCGATCGGTGTTTATGAGGATGCGGTGCTGGATTCGGATGCAACGATGGAAATAGCAGAAAAACTGGATGAGCGGTCGGATTTTCAACTGTTTATGTACATCGGATACGGTCATGCGGCATTTGATACAGCGCCGGATTACCGCAAGCGGATGCTGCGATTTTTTGATTGCTGAAATAGAAGGGTTGAATAGTATGAGTGAATTATTAAACAATATCTTATATATTCCCTGCCCGGAGGGCTTTCATGTGATGGATGAAAATGAACGCAAAGGGCTGACTTTCATTGCTGACGGACCAGGCGTATGCCTTACAGATCCGGACCAGCATATTATTATTTCAGCCGGTTACAAGCAGGCCAGCGGATTTACGTCATTCTTCTTTAATGAGAAGGATGCAGCCCGCAGCATGGAACAGCAGATCGCGAAACCGATGGCTGCTTATGGTTACAGGAATCTGGGCTCCGCCGAGCGTATGGTCGGCGGACGGAAGGTGCATGGTTTTGGCTATATCTATGAATCTCAGGGTATCGCTATGTATGCTGAATCCCATGTCGCAAAGATCGGCAAGACCTTCTATTACATTCATTATTATTCACGTGAAGCGTTGAAGGATGAAAATATGCCGGTATGGGAAGCCTTCCTTAATGAGATCCGCTGGGAGGGATGACCACGGAGAAGGAAGATAAAAGAATCTATGTACTGAGCCGGGAAAGACCTGCTAAGGCGGTAATAAAACTGGGGCTTCCGCTGGTGGCCGGGATGTTTATCATGGTGCTTTACAACCTGGTGGATACCTATTTCATCGGACTGATGCGGGATGATTATCAGTTGGCTGCAGTCAATCTGGCTTATCCGGTCATGATGGTGACCATCGCACTCTCGAATATGATTGGTACCGGCGCTTCTTCACTGATCGCCCGGAGTCTTGGCGCCGGCGATCGGGCGAAAGCCTGTCATACGGTCACGGCAGGCTTTGTGCTGACGACAGTTTTTGGTCTGATTGTGATGATTTCCGGCCTGGCTTTTCTGCCGCTTATTGTTAGAGGTCTTGGGGCCGGGGAGATGACCGGCAGCTATACAAGGCAGTATGTCCGGGTTCTCCTGACCGGAAGCCTGTTTACGATGGGTAATTATATTTTCGGACAGCTTCTCAGAAGTGAAGGATCTGTCAAATACTCTGTTTTGGGAATGATCATCGGAACAATTGTGAATATCGTTCTGGATCCGGTGTTCATTTTCGTGTTGGGTCTTGAGATCCGCGGGGCAGCGATCGCAACGGTCCTCGGCAATGGGGCGGGGATGGCAGCCTCTGTCTTTTTGTATATGAGCGGACGGACCCTGCTGCGCCCGTTCTTTAAATATCTGATACCGTCAAGGGAGATCCTTGGCGAGATCTTCTGGGTTGGTGTGCCGGCATCCCTTGAGACACTGCTGACATCGGCTGCCTACATCGTAAACAATCATCTGGCTGTATCCTACGGGGAACTTACAGTGGCAGCGATTGGCGTTGCCCAGAAGATCATGTCGCTTGGCAATTATATCTATCAGGGATTTGCAGCCGGGACGCAGCCAATTATGGGTTATAATTACGGCGCCGGCAACTTCAGACGTATGCGGCATGTTCTTTCGGCAGGATTGATGGTGGTCAGTCTCACAGAGCTTTGTGTCATGGCTGTATACGGTATTTTTGCAGCCCGGCTGATCGGGCTTTTTACGGATTCAGCCCAGGTGATCGCAACAGGAAGCAAGGTGCTGCGGACGATCATGTGTATCCTGCCCTTTGTTGGAGCTGTTTCCATGAGTCGGATGTCCTTTCAGGCCATGGGCAAACCCCAGTTTGCTTTCGGGATCACACTCGTCAGGCAGCTCGTGCTCTACGTGCCCCTTCTGCTTCTTCTAAACCGTATTTTCGGCTTTGCCGGTATGATCTGGGCCCAGCCGGTGACGGAACTGATCATGATGATCGCAGCCGTCGGTTTGCTCAGACACATCATAGATATTTCAGATAAAAATGGCTGAAATTTCAGAAAAATGTAAGAATTATCTGGAGGATGTAAAGGAACTGTAACAACAGCCGCTGCAGACTGTGGTATAATGTTTGAGAAAAAGAAAACAATTGACGAAGGAGGAGAAAGTCAATGAAAAAAAGATATTTTGCTGTTTTGCTGATGATTTCATGCATGCTGCTTATGGCCAGCTGTGCGAAGAAAGAGCCGCAGACTGCAACTATGACGCTGCCTTCCAATCCTACGACAGGATATGAGTGGATGGTCACACAGGATCCGGAGCTCTTTGAGATCTCATCCCAGTATTCAGAAGATGTGGATAAGGTTGAGGATGAAGAAGAAATGGCTCTTGTCGGAGCAGGCGGGACGGAAGTCTTTAAGCTGACCCCGAAGACGGCCGGCACAGGAACCGTAGAGTTTACCTACGAGCGTTCATTCGAAGATGCAGAGCCGGAGACAAGACTGACTTATTCGATTACAGTCACCAAAGATATGCAGATAAAGGTCGAATCAATGACCGGCGAGATGGGCGGAGATATTTCCGAAGTACCGCAGATGCCGGAACTGGTTATCGAATAATCAGGCGAACCGCGCTTCAAAACGACTGCACAGAAACAGAGAAAGACAGAGTATGTCAATGACATTTCTGTCTTTTTCTGTTATGATAGGAGTATGACGGAAAGGAGACTGAAGGTATGCCATCAAAGAGTGTCAGAGAGATGACTGCCTGGGAACGCCGGCATTACTCAATTGCAGCCCGGACATTTCACGCCGTCCTTATCATGTCACTGATCCTTGGGGCAGCGGCAGTGATCTTTGGATGGTCCCTGTATACATATTCGGTTCAGGACCGCTACAAGACAAAGGTGAGTGAACTTGCAGTCATGACAGCCGATCTGATCGACGGTGAACAGATCGGGCAGTATGCGAAGCATATGGATGGACTGGTCGATGCGATCAACGGACACGGTTCCTATAATAAGGCTTTGGCGGAATATAAGGACGACAGCTATATTCAGCTGGCGGATGTGCTGGGGGAGATTGCAGCACACAATCATCTTAGCAGTATGTTTATCGGCAAACCGGAGCTGAGTACCGGTAAATTCAGGTTTATTATAAATACAGACCAAACAAAGCGTTACAGGGAACCGGGCATGGCCGTGAAGATGGATGAGGGACATCTGGCGTCATATGAAAAGCCTGAGGGAGTCATCCTGAAGCAGGCGGACGGAGAGTATGTGTGCTCTGCCAGTGCACCGATAAAGAGTGCCTCCGGTGATACGGTGGCCTACGTTGTCTGCAATCTTCTGATCACAGATGTATTAAGCGACAGCATCAGATTCCTGGTTCGATATGTCGCGCTGCTGGCAGTGATCGCAGTGATCCTGGGCTATTTTATGGTGCGTCATCTCAAGAAGGTCATGGTTGCGCCGATCAATGAAATGGCTGAGGCTGCGGAAAACTATATAAAAGACCGGAAGAAAGGCGTCAGAGAGGTCCATCATTTTTCAGACCTGAATATTTCCACTGGTGATGAGATCGAGAATCTGAGTCTTCTGATGGCTGATATGGAGCAGGAGCTGAGGGAGTATGAAGAAAACCTGACAGCTGTGACGGCAGAGAAGGAGCGGATCGGTGCAGAACTGAATTTGGCCAGCCAGATTCAGGAAGGCATGCTGCCAAGTATTTTCCCACCGTTTCCCGGAAGGTCGGAATTTGATATTTTCGCCGGTATGAAGACGGCAAAGGAAGTCGGCGGCGACTTTTATGACTTCTTTCTGATCGATGATGACCATCTGGCCCTTGTGATGTCCGATGTATCCGGAAAGGGGGTTCCGGCAGCCCTCTTCATGATGGCTTCCAAGATCCTTCTGAATAATTTTTCACTGATGAGTATCAGTTCGCCGGCTGTGATCCTGGAAAAGGTCAATCATCATATCTGCATGAATAACAAGGCAGAATTGTTTGTGACAACATGGCTTGGCATCCTGGAGATCTCCAGCGGGCGGCTGCGGGCGGCCAATGCGGGACACGAATATCCGGTCATTCGCCGGGCAGACGGTCAGTTCGAATTATATAAGGACAAACATGGTTTTGTCCTGGGCGGAATGGACGGCGTCCGTTACAAGGAATACGAAATCCAGCTTCATGCAGGGGATGCATTATTTCTTTATACGGATGGTGTGCCGGAAGCAACCAATGGCAAAAAGGAACTATTTGGCACAGACCGTATGCTGGCGGCGTTGAATTCATCGCCGGATGTGAGTATGCAGACATTG
>JAEIGA010015104.1_pt1 | contig 11759 bp, 7 predicted proteins | sample 9270691 | NCBI WGS metagenome assembly JAEIGA01 (sample SAMN17057246, study PRJNA624740) | gut metagenome | biome: biome; isolation source: fecal sample | host: Bos grunniens | place: China: Xizang | collected 2019
ATCGCCTGAAGTTGTGTTAATTTGAGCAATTGCTACCTTTATTTTGTTGTCATCCATTTTTATATCCTCAAAACAAATTTTTTGATTTAATTATATATCAAAAATAGGATAGAAAACTATTTTTCTATGGCAATTTTTATACATCCATCTTTTTTAGCTTCAAAGGTTTTGTATGCTTCCATAATGTTTTCTAATTTGAATGTATGGGTTACTAAAAAATCTGTATTTATTTTACCTTGAGAGATTAAATCAATAAGTTTATCTGAATGAATTGCATCAATTCCTCCGGTTTTAAATGTTAGGTTTTTGCCATACATAGATGGAAGTGGTAATGTTTGGTTTTCTTCGTATAGGGCAACTACTGCAATAATTGCATTAGGTCGAGCAATTTTCCAAGATAGTTCAAATGTGTTATTAGCACCAGCCGCTTCTATTACTTTGTCAGCACCTCTATTTTGTGTTAGTTTTTTAATTTCTTCTTCAAGATTACAGTTTTGAGGGTTTATGTAGTGTGTTGCAAGGTTTTGAGATTTTGCTAAATCTAATCTTGTTTGTTCAATATCAATTGCAATAATGTTTGTTGCTCCAAGAACTTTTGCACAAATCATTGCACATAAGCCTACTGGGCCGCAACCGATAATAGCTATTGTATCTTCATTTTGAATTTCGCACATTTCTGCACCAAAGTATCCTGTTGCTAAAATGTCACCAATAAATAGCGCATTTTTATCACTAACGTTATCTGGCAATTTATTTAATCCTTGATCTGCTAATGGGACTCTTACGTATTCGGCTTGGCAACCATCAATTCTACAACCAATTTCCCAGCCACCTTTTTCACAATTATTTATAAAACCTTTTTTACAGAAAAAACATTCTCCACAAAAAGTTTCGCAATTTGCACTAACTCTATCTCCAATTTTTAGAGTTTTAACTTCAGAGCCAACTTCAATAACTTTCCCTACGTATTCGTGCCCTAATACGATATTGTTGTTTGCTCTTGGAACTTGTCCGTGAATTATGTGTAAATCACTTGTACATATTGATGACATTGTAACTTCAACAATTGCATCTTTTGGGTTTATAATTGTTGGTTTTTCTCTTTCAATTAAGTTGTAATGTTTTTCAAAATCTGTATCATATACAAGTGCTTTCATATATTCTCCTTTTGTAAAATCTATCTTAGCATATTATTTTTTTTATTGTAATTTTGTAATAATATATAGGAGAGAATTAGATAAGGAGACGAAGTATGAAAAAAGTTTTAGTTTCTCTTTTTATGGCAGTAGTGATGGTTCTTCCTGTTAATTCGGCTGAATATAGTGCGGCAAATAGAGTACAAGAAGTTGGTCAAAATCTGCTTACAAAAAATGGTATTACAACTGCAAATGTAAAATTTATGGTTGTTTCAGGTGTTGCAGATAATTCAAATTATCAAACAGATAAAGTTGTAAATGTATCATCTGCAGAATTAGCTTATGCAGGAAATGATAATGAAGTTGCTGCAGTTGTTGCAAATGAATTAGGTCATATAATTTGTGGTCATTCAACAAGAAGTAAGTTTGCAGAATTGTTGCAATCTCAAGTGGGTACAACTGTTAATACAAATGAAACAGTTTCAGCTTTAGCTTCAAATTATAAAGCTACAAAAGAAGATAAAGAAGCTGATATTATAGCAACAGAATTGATGGTTAATGCAGGTTATAATCCATTAGCAACAATTGTTGTTTATACAAAACAGACTGGTACATATTGGGAAACATTGCAAGGTAAACCAGCAAACGCAGAAAGAGCTATGAATGTTTATAATTATGTGTCATATGCTTTCCCTGCAAAGGTAAAAGCCGGTTATGGATGTAACGAATATAGAAACTTTTTAGTTTATGCGGATGCAGTTGTAGCGGATAGAGCAGCTAATAAAAAACAAGAAAACAAAAATACAAAAGCTCAAGCAAAAGCTAAGAAAAATAGCACAAATACTCTTTCTAAATTTAAGACAAGAGGTGGTATGAGCGGTTGGGACGCAGCATTTAATCTGCTAAATGCTCAATAATAAAATTGTTTTTAAAAGAGCCACAACTTTCAGTTGTGGCTCTTTTTTTACTTGAAATTATTTCTTCTTTCATTAAGAATAAAGGAAAGGAGATTTAGGTTGGAAGATAATAAAATTATCCAATTTAATAGAGATTTTAAAAAGAATACAAAACCCACAACTTCAACCAAACGTGGTTATTCACTTTTTAATGAGGGTATGTGTTTTTATCGTCAAGAAAAAGATTTGATGGCGCTAGATAAGTTTCTTCAAGCAGAAAAAGAAGGATATGAATCTGCGGATATGTTTTCTTATATTGCATATATTTATTATGTGGAAAAAGAAGATGACGAAAAAGCTAAATTATATATTGAAAAAGCTATAAAAATTGATAAAGAATATGGTTATCCTTATCGTTTAATGGCGTTATTATATGATGATGAAAAAGATTATGAGAAGGCTTTAAAATATAATTTGTTAGCTGAAGAAAATAAATATGATACAAATCCTCCTATGATGCGTCATATTTCAGAATTGTACGTAAAATTAAAAAAGCCAAATTTATTGAAAGCTTTGGAATATGCTACAAAAGCAATTGATTTGGATTCTAAAAATTATTATAATTGGTATTTTAAAGGGTGGATTTATTATCAAAGTAATGATTATGTTAATGCTTTAAAGTTTTTCAAAAAGGCCGAAGATAAAGGTGCGTGTGATACCGATTTTTATTTTGAATGTTCTTATGCTTATGGAGAATTAGGTAATCATGAAAAAGCAGTTGAATATGCGAATAAATATATCTTTTTGGATAAAGAAATTTATTCTGGATATTATCGAAGAGGTTATGCATATTTGCTATGGGGTAATTTTGATAAAGCTTTAGAATCGTTTTTAATTGCAGAGAAAAAAGAGTGTAATTTTTCTGATATGTATTGTAGAATTGCGCTTATTTATAACGAGAAAAAAGATTATAAAAAAGCTCATGAGTACGTTGATAAAGCTCTTAAGTTTAATAAAAAAGATGGTGATGTGTATTTTGCAAAAGCTGCAATAGCTTATGCTGAAAATTATGATTTTAAATCGGTTGTAAAATGTCTAAAAAGAGCTATAAAATATTATAATTTGTCTGATGGTTATTTGAAGTTTGAAGCTTATTCGTTGCTTATTTCAGCTTATGGGCTTTTAGGCAAGAGGAAGTTATCATTGCAAACTATTGAAGAAGCTTTAGAACTTTTTCCAAATGGGCAACATCTTCAGATTATGAAAGTTTTTGCTCTTCAAAGTGTAAGAAGATATTATGAAGCGGAACAACTTTTAAGCGAGCATTTTACTTTAGAGGAAAATGATCCTGTTATTGTATCGTTTTTAGCAGCATATGAATATAATAAGAAAAAGCCAAAAGATTACGATAAAGTTTTAGCTTATTTAGATAAAATTTCACCAGAAGATTACGAAGAGAAAAAAGCTTTGCAAGGTTTTTGTTATTATGAGAAAAAAGATTATGAAAAAAGCTTGCAATTAGTTTATGAATATGCTCAAGAAATGGATCTGAAAATGTATCAATCAGTTAGTAATCGTGGTGAATTTAGAAAATATTTTAGACGTTTGGTTAAGATGTTTGGTAAGAATGATGAACGATTAATGTTCATCGCACAAAAGTTTTCGTTAGAGATAAAATAGAAAGCTCCTGAATGATAAGGAGCTTTTGTTGTATGTTATAGTTTAATTAAGAAGAATTTGCTATCTTTTTTTGCCAAAACTTTATGCTGTTTATCTTTTTTAAACATAATGAGTTCACCTTTTTTGACAAAGAATTTTTCTGCATCAAAGTGAATTTCAATTTCACCTTCTAGCATATATATTGCTGCATCAGCTACTGCGGTATGGGTGTCCATAATTTCCTCTTTTTTGATAGCAATAATATCAAAACAACTGTCGTCTTTTTGTAAAAGAACTTCTTTTTTGTATTTTTGTTCCCCTAATTCAATCATATCTTTAGCTTCTAAAACATTGTAAAACATAGTACCTCCTTTTATGTGTCAATTAAAATTAAATAAAATTTTAAGTTTACACATTACTCAAGTCGGCAGGGTTGTTTTATTTATCTTAAACTCCAAAGAATATTAATGGTAAGTTGTTTTCTGCTAAGTATTCTCTAATAAATAATGGAACGTCATCTATTGTTTTTGGTTTTCCATTAGTGCCTTTACCCCAGTAGAAACCAGCTTGAATTTCAGGTCTTGAGATTAACCATTCGTTGTAATTTCTTCCGCCTTTACGTCTTAGGGTGTCCATGTTATCAACAATTTCTTGGATTTTGATTGCTATTTCAGGATCTTCTTTCATTATTTGGTCAAAGGATTTGTTTTTGATTCTATCGTTGAATTTCATGTATTCTTCAGTAGTAAATCCGAATTTTTCTTTTACACAATTAGACCAATATGTCCGCATTTCAGCACGTTCTGTATCGAAAATGTATTCTTTTAATAATGTATCATAATCTTTTTTGAAACCAGAACCAAAATCTCGGTAAGTGCCGGCATGAATATCGTCACTATCAACTTTTAGAACAAAGCCTTGACCTCTAAAAACTTTATAGTTTCCTTTTGCGTAGTTAATCCAAGATGAAGATAATAGTGCATCTGAATCAACTAGTCCAAGAGCTCTAAACACTACTGCTTGTTCTTCAGCATCCAGTGCGTGAACAATTACGTTTAATATATCAGAAGTTACACCTTCGTCAAATCCGATTTTCGATAAATCTTGACCTGGTTCTAAGTAAATAACTTTGTTTGTAATACCATCTTTAGTTACGGTTTTAACGATTTTTCCATCTTCGATAAGTTCGCTTGCTTTTGGAATTCTTGTTTGTGGAATATGAATTGCAGTTTCTTTAATTTTATCGATTAATTTTTGGATTCTTTCAACGTTTTCTAAGTATGCTTGTTCATATTTTTTGTAGAATGCATCACCTTTTTGTACACCCATAAGATCAGCTTTAGTTAGGATTGTTGCCATTCTAAAGCAGTCGTTTTGACGGTGAGCAAATGCAATTTTATTAGCAATAATAGCTTTTTCTTGTTCTGTTAAATTTCTATATTTGTTTTCTCCGATTTTAACTTTTTTGTTAATTTGTTCTAACCAATCATGGTTTTTAATTACTTCGTAGATTTTTAATTTTTCAGAACGAGGTAAATTTAATCTATCCACCAAGTAATAAGCATCAAATGCTGATTCTGCTGGATGAGATTTATCAATAGTTCTTTCTATTTTTGTGATGTCGTGCAGAATTGTTGATAATTGGATTATTTGCTTATCCGCATCAGATAATTGCTCAAAGCGTGAATCAGACATTACTTGTTGAAGTACTTTTAGGGTATGAACATCAACAGTGAAATCTTGAGTATCGTGTTGAACTTTTCCAATTGTTGTTGCAAATTCAGGGAAGATTTCAAGAATTTTATTTAATTCAGCTTCAAGTTTAGGGTTGCCTTCAACAAAAATTTTGTTGCCATTAGAGAATTTTTCTACAAGAGGACGAACTTTTTCTAAAACTTCTAAAGTTCTAGCGTCTTCAATATCGTGCATTGCAGGCGCAGTTTTGTTTGCAAACGGATAACCGTTTAGTTGGTATCTTCCGCCTTTATTTTCAACTTCAAATGAGAAATATTCAAATATTTTGCGTTGTTCAACTAGAGGTAAATCTTTTACTTGTTCGTAAATATCACTAGAGAATTTTGTTCTTGAATATAATAGTTTTGGAGTTGGTACAGGATAGCGAGAATTTACGCTCATTGCATCAAAATTTGTACTCATAATTCCACTATCTTTTTGTGCCATTTTACCTAAAGCTTCAAAGAATTCAGCTCTTTGAGCTTCTGTTAAAACTTTTGATTTCAAACCGATAGATTCTGTTAATTGGTTAATTAACAGTTTACGTTTGTACATTGTCTTAGGAATAATTGTACCTTCTGGGGTAATGTTTTTAATGTAACTGCTAAGTTCAGAACCACCAGAGCGGATAAGCATATTTAAAAGTTGTCTTTTTTCTTTCAAAGAAAATTCGTGGATACGTTTTCTATCTCCGACAAACTCTACAAGTTTTGCCATATTTTTCCCAGGATTAAGTGCATATGAGTAGAAACCACTATTGTGTGCAACATGTCCCATTCCTTTTTCACGTATCATTTGTTGAACAAATTTCCATTCGGTTTCATTTAGTTTTACAAGCTCTGTTACCATATTTACTCTAGCTGTTCCACTTTCAGCACCTTCAAATGTGTTGCACCACATAAGTAGGTTTCTGTCTTTAACTATCTGGATTTCTTCTGGAGATAGTGATTTTGCAAGATGTAAATTAACCCAATTATTATAATCTTCTGTGATATCTGCTAATTCTCTATAAAGTTTTACTTGTTCATCAGTAAGGTTTGCTGCAATTTTTGCGGCGTCGTTATATGCCATATACATATAATCGCCAATATATTTGCCACTTGCAGATGTCATTTCACCCAAAAATCCTCTTTTTGCAAGTGTTTCAATTTCTTCAATAGTCAGAGTTTTACAAATGTTTTTTAGTTTGTAAAGAGCGTGAGTGTGAAAAAATTCATTTCCACCGTATAAAGTTTTGTCATAATCTTTATCAAAAATACCTGTTTTTAATAGCTTTTCAAATTCCTCATCAGACATCTTGCTTATTTCATAGATGTCAATTGGGCTAAGTTGTCCTCTTTTTGGATTTGTAGAAACAATATTATGCTTAATAAGCTTGTTCCATTTGTCATCAGGAATTCTTGAAAGAAGTTCCATCGCTGAAATTTTTTGGAACTCAGGTTCTGAAGTGTAGCCCATATTGAATAATGTTTTAGCATCTGCAAAATTATTATTCACGCTTAAGAAACCTCTACGTTGCATTATTTCCCAAGTTTCATCACTGCAACTTACAACTTTGCAAATATCTTCGCTTAATAAGATTGTTTTAAGTAATTCAAGTTTTCTTAATAGAGATAATGTTCGTTGATATTCTTTTTCTGGAAGTTTTGCTATTTCTACAATAGTCTTTTTATTTAAAAAGTCCACAATTTTGCCAAAATCAGTTCTACCTGATGGATCAGGGATATTTAATTCTGTAATTTCAGCTATTCTATATTTGCAATCAAGTCTTGCGATATCTACTAAATCTTGAGCACTCCAACCAGAGTATTCTTTTTTGATATCAATGCCGTATAACTTTAATAGATCTTCATCAGCCTTTGATATTGGTGCTGTTTTGTAGAAGAAATCACGCTCAAAATAATCATGATATTTTTCATTAGTAAACAAACCTCTTTGAATAAGGTTATTAAATTCTGTATCAGATAATTTTGCTACTGTGCTGATTTCACTTCCGTAGTAAAGAACTTTTTGATATTTCTTATTAAATAAATCTCTGGCGAATGCTGTTTCAATTTCTTCATCAGTAGAAAGTTTTAAGATATCTTTAATGTTTTCGCCAGTTAATAATCTTGAACTTATTCCATTTGGGCTCATGTTGTTTAACAGGTCAAACTTGATTACGCGAGCCCAATCTTCCTCAGAAATTTCTGACAATTTGTATAGGTCATCTCCTGTTAGAGGAATTGAGCGATTTGGTAAATCCCTTAGCAATCCCCTTTCAACAACTTTGGCGTATTGTTCATCATTAAATGTGCCAAGCTTTGACATAACTTCAATGCTAAGATTGCTATTTCTGCCTTCGATTGCTTCTGTTAAACCTCTTTGGGTAATTCTTGCGTAATGTTCATCTCTAAGTGTTCCAAGTTCTACCATATCATCAAAACTGATTTTCCCATTTGTGAAATCTTCTAATAAACTTCTTTCAACAAGTGTGTTATCTTGTACACTGTGAATTGACCCTTTTTTGCAAGGTCTGAATGATGGTTCGTGTGCATAAAATCTAACAAATTCATCAAAAGTACATTGAGTTACTTTATTTGGTGAATATAAGATTTTACTAGCTATGTCTGGAGAAGCATTAAGACAGATTCTTGTGCAGGAAGAATATGATGAAGGTACGTTTAGGTTATATTCAGCAAGTTTTAAAAACTCTTCTTTTGAGAAAGCTCTTAAATATAATGCTTTTGCCATACCTTCAGATTTTTCTGCAGATTGAATTAACCTTTCAACGGCTTCTTTTGCATCTATATATTTAAATTCGTGATTATATCTATAATGGAGTTGTCCAATAATGCCTAAAGAATCAACGTATTCTCTTAATTTTTGTCCATATTTTAAGCCTTCAGTGTTTAATTCTTTGATTTTATTTTGAACTCTAGTTACGTATTGAAGAAGATTTTCGCCTTCTTGTTGAGGCATATGGTATGCTCTTTTGTAAAATTCAGTTAATGCCTTATGTCGTTTTTCAAGAACAACATTGACATTGTGAGGTGTACCAGCAGCCCAAATATGTTCGCCAATTGCTCTATTGATAGATTTTAATAAATCTTCTCTTGTCATATCTTTGAAGATTTCAGCACTTTCTGGATTAATTTTTGGGTCTAAAAATGAGCGAAGTTCTATCAATTCTTCATTAAAATCAGGGCGTTTTTCTCCACGTACTCTATACCCACAAGCACCACTTGTAGATACTTTTACAATATTGCCATTTGCATCAAGCATTGTTGTACCTTTTGAGTATGCGTGACGTTGCGCAAGTAGTACATCTGTTCCGAAAATATCGTATAGGGCTTTTGGATTTGTTGATTTGTCAGTTAAATCTGTGATAAGTTCGCTAGCAACTCCACGTTTGCCGTTTATATCAACAAGCATCATTTCTGGAGCTTTAAAACCTCTAATTCTATATTGTTTAGCTGTACCAACAATAGTTTCGTTTAATTCATTATCTTTTGAATAACGAACTCTAAAAATTTTACCATCTGGGGATTTAAAGTAATCGTGATGTTTTCCTTTGTAGAAGATAACATCTATTTCATCACCTTCTTTGTCAATTTTAATTGTTGTTTTGCCTTTAGATTCTAGTCTTGTGAAAAGTTTTTCTAATTCTGTTAATTCTTCTGTTGAAGAACTTACACTTTTTTCAGCTGGAGTTGTATTGGATTGAATTTGAGCAATAGCTTTGTTGTATGTAGCACTAATTTCACTTGATGCGTGGTCAACTGTTTTTGTTTCACTACTAGATTGAGCTGCAGCTTCTCTAAGCACATCTCCAGCTTTTTTGACAGTGCTTTCAACAATATTTGTTATTATTTCTGAACCGTTTTTACCAATGTTCATTAAACAGATTTCTCCAATAATATCCCTATGTTATTATTAAGTATTTTTTTGTACGTAAATTGCCCTTTTAATTCATTTATTATTAGGATTTGTTACAAAATTTATAATGTTATAATCTTGATAATATAGAGAGGTTAATTATGTTATTAAGTATTTTAATTTTAATTATAGGTATAACTTTATTGATAAAAGGTGCGGATTTCTTTATTAAAGGTGCTAGTGCTCTTGCTATGAAGTTTAAAATCCCACAAATTGTAATAGGTTTAACCATTGTGGCTATGGGGACAAGCGCTCCTGAAGCTAGTGTAAGTATAAATTCTGCCTTAAAAGGAGTTACAGGTGTTGCTATTGGGAATGTTTTAGGTAGTAATATTGCAAATGTTCTTCTGATTTTGGGTTTGACATCTGCGATTTGTGCTCTTAAACTTCAACGTAATTCTGTTAGATATGAAATGCCATTTGTATTTTTTATAACTGTTTTATTATGTGCCGCAGGGTATTATTTGCATACATTAGATAGAATTTGTGGTGTAATTTTACTTTTATTATTTGGTGCGTTTTGTGCTTATTTATTTAAAATGGCAAAAGCTTCTAAAGATAAACCTCAAGAAGATTTACCAAAGCCAATGAATCCTTGGTTGATGTTGTTGTGTATTGTTGGAGGTCTAGGTGCGCTCGTTTATGGTAGTGATTTGACTGTAAATTCTGCAATTGATATAGCTCATAGGTTAAGTATTTCAGATAGAATTATTGGTTTGACAATTGTAGCGATAGGAACAAGCTTACCTGAACTTGTTACTTGTGTTATTGCAGCGTTGAAAAAACAACCAGATTTAGCTGTTGGAAATATTATTGGTTCAAATATTTTTAATATTTTGTTTGTGTTAGGTCTGACTTGCGTAATCCAGCCTGTTGGTTTTGATCTGGCCTTTATTTTAGATGGGTTAGTAGCAATTGTATCTACGATTTTATTATTTGCATATACTGTTGGTGATAGAAAGCTTACTCGCTGGGAAGGTTGTTCTTTATTAGTTTTATATGCGGTTTATTTAGGTTATTTAATTATTAAATAGTAAAAATATTTTCTTCAAGATAGCAAAATTTTTTTTTATGTGTTTTAATTTTATAACACAGCTATATTGGGGTTTATATGTATATAGATAGTAATAATTATTATTCGAATAATGTATCTTTTGGAATGTTAAAGAAGAGCAGGTTAACACCATTTAAGCGAGTGTTTTGCGAAACTTATCACCCACCATTAGAAAAAATGGATAAAGTTGAAGATTTGACAAAATGGGTTGAAGATGGGTACGCAGAACTTCAAAAACCTCATGAAAAATTTGGTGTAGAAGAGGTTTTAAAAACTTGGAAAGGTGTTTTAGAAGGGTTAGATTTAGCTCGTCATCGTAATAGTATTTATTGGAAATATCTAATTTATGAGAATATAAAGCGTTTAGGTACAACATATATTGTGTATCCAGATGTTGATGCTCTAGCAAAGACTATTGAAAAAACTAAGGCTGGAGTGAAGCGAGGTATTGAAAAATTTAATTTCTATAAACATTATGAAGAGTTTTTAAAAGAATCAGCATTAAATAGATATTTTCCTGATCCTAAAAATCGTACAGGGTGGGTAGAGTTTATAGGCTCAAGTGATCCGAAAAAGAATGAAGAAATAATAAAGGATGTTAGGGCATTGTCTGTTGGTACAAATTGGTGTACTTTAAGTAAATTATATTCTTCAATTTCAGTAGAAGATGAAAGATGTGGAATGTATATCTTTCTAGATAATGGTAAAACAGTGTATGGTGTGCGTACTGTTAATAATTTAACTCAAGAAATTAGAGATAGACATAATTTACCTACAGATCTACCAGAAGACGCATTGAAATCGTTGCAGGAGAAAAATCCTGATATTGTAATATTCAAAAATAGTGCATCTATGATGGATTAAATTTAAGCAAAATAAAAAGGGGCTCTTCGCCCCTTTCCATTCTAAATGAACAAAAAGACAGTATTTTTAACTGCTATTAATATTATAACGTATGTTATAAGCACTTTCAAGTGTCTTTTTGTTAAATTTTTGGAATTTCTTCACCTTGTTGTCTTAATTTGAAATATTCAGAAGTAGCAGTAAATACAACGTCACTTGAAGAATTCAAAGCTGTTTCTAAACTATCTTGAATTACTCCAATAATAAAGCCAACGCCAACAACTTGTATTGCAATATCATTTGGAATTCCAAATAGAGAACAAGCCATTGGAATAAGTAATAATGAACCACCAGCAACCCCTGATGCGCCACAAGCCCCAAATGTTGCAAGTAAACTTAAAATAAGAGCAACAGTGATAGGTGTTTCTATTCCTAATGTGTGAGCTGCAGCAAGTGTCATTATTGAAATTGTTACAGCTGCTCCACTCATATTTATTGTTGCTCCTAGTGGAATTGATA
>JAEIGA010015105.1_pt1 | contig 11759 bp, 6 predicted proteins | sample 9270691 | NCBI WGS metagenome assembly JAEIGA01 (sample SAMN17057246, study PRJNA624740) | gut metagenome | biome: biome; isolation source: fecal sample | host: Bos grunniens | place: China: Xizang | collected 2019
AACAATATAGCAGGCAAGTCGCCATTCTATATGAACACTTATCTGAACACCTTGTTTATCCAACGCGTGATGTACGAGGGATTGGGTGGTGCGAACTCGCTTCGCGGTATCATGCGCAACCGAATCTTAGCCAATGGATTTGCCTATGCTAATGTGGAGCTGCGCTGCAAGGTGGCTAAGTTTGATATTGGTCGACAACACTTCTATATCGGTTTGGCACCCTTCTTTGATTTAGGTGTGATAACACAGCCCTATAAATTGGATGAGGCTACTATCAAGCAAAGACACGCGCTGGATTACTTAGAATCCAACACATTGGCGCTGGTAGATAAAAGTGTGGTGCCAACTATGCCATTGGATAAGTATTTTGCACTGGATGCAAATGGAGACATTGATCAATCCAAGGTCTATATGCCTCATATGGCAGCAGGGGTGGGTTTGAAAGTAGCAATGAACGAGAACTTCGTATTGTCGGTTGATTGGGCAATGGCGCTCAATAAACAAGATAATGCCAAGTGGGCGAACTTCTACATTAAAATGGGATACTTGTTTTAGTTAAGAGTTGAGAGTTAAGTTATTAATTATAGTGCTTCTTTTTGCTGGCGTTGCAGCTGCGAAAAATGATTCCACAGCTATCTTCCAAGGTTGCGGTGGTGGTATGATGGTGCACGCCGGTTATCTGTTTGGAGAAAATGCAGGCGCTGTATTGCCTACAGGTGAGAGCATCAGTCCACAAGGCTTGACCTATGGTTTGGGCGGTTCGATGCGCGTGCATCTGATGAAGCATCTGCGTGTAGGATGTGAAGGATTTAGTTCAACGATGAAGAGTGGCGCTACTGACAAGAATAGCATCTTACAATCAGGCAGTTATGTTCGTACTGGCTGGGGAGGCGTACTCATAGATGCGTGTTGGCGAGGAGAGAAATGGTGGCCCTATATAGGCGGTTCGGTAGGCGGTGGAGCAATGCGTTCGTTGTATATAGTAGAGGGTAGTCAAGACGATTGGACAGCAGAGCAGACTTCGGTGTTTCATAAGCAGGGATTTGGATATATAAACCCGTATGTAGGTGTGGATTATTGCATCACCAAACGCATACATACAACCTTCCGACTAGACTGGATGTTGGCTATGGCAAACAAACAGGTTGTTCTGCCAACAGGTCCACGATTGTACATAGGAATCTTATTCTGCCATTAAGTAGAGATCAGTAGCAAAAGCAATATTTTACTATTTTTGTGCGCATATGTTTGCATATGTGCATTTTTTGTTGTACTTCGAACATCTGCCTGCTTCGCATTCCCTCGTAGTTACATTCGCTCAATGCAGCCCATATACAAACAAAATCGTACTGAAAATAAACTTTCTGCAATTTTGTTTGCATATGTGCATTTTTTGTTGTACCTTTGCAGCATAATTAAAAAATATTATGTACCGATGAAAACATTACAAACAACTATTCTTAGTATATTGCTGGCATTCGCAGCAACAGTATCAGCCGCTAACATAAAAACAGGCATTGAGGTTTTGAGAGCTGATGGTTTCAAATTATTAGAAGGTAAGCGCGTAGGATTGACCACCAACCCAACGGGTGTGGATAGCAATCTGAAGTCCACTATTGATATACTTTGGGAAGCAGAGAATGTGAATCTAGTTGCACTCTATGGTCCAGAGCATGGTGTGCGTGGCAATGTGCATGCAGGCGATGTAGTGGACAACGAAGTGGACAAGAAGACAGGTCTGAAGATGTACTCTCTGTATGGCAAAACAAAAAAGCCAAACAAGGAGATGATGGACGAGATAGATGTGATGGTGTATGATATTCAAGATAACGGTTGCCGTAGTTATACCTATATCTCCACAATGGGTATGCTGATGGAAGCATGCATTGAGCATGGTAAAGAGTTGATTGTACTGGATCGCCCTAACCCACTAGGTGGCAACAAGATAGAGGGTTGTCTTGTAGAAGATGGCTACATATCGTTTGTTAGTCAATTTAAGATTCCATACTTGTATGGTCAAACACCAGGTGAGTTGGCATTGTATTTGAACGCAACCGACTATGAAAACAAGTGCAATCTGACAGTTGTTAAGATGGAAGGTTGGACACGCGATATGACTTGGGATGAGACTGGATTAGAATGGGTTGTAGCTTCGCCACATGTACCACATGGTCAGTCAGCAATCTTCTACCCTGTAACAGGTATCTTTGGTGAGTTTAGCTATATCAGCATCGGTGTGGGTTACACTTTGCCATTCGAGGTGATGGGCGCTCCATGGATTAGTGCAGATACTTTATCAGAGGCAATGAACGCATTGAAATTGCCAGGACTAGAGTTCCGCCCAATATACTACAAACCTTATTACAGTACATTCAAAGGCGAATTGTGTCAGGGTGTGCAAATACACATTTTAGACTATGAGAAAGCACGCTTGAGCGAGGTTCAGTTCTTGGTAGTACAAGAGTTGATGCGCTTATGGCCAGAGAAAGATTGGTTCAAATTGTGTAATCAAAAACGCTTTGGAATGTTTGACAAGGTGTGCGGAACCAACAAGATTCGCGAGATGTTTGGCGAGCGCTACCTATGGGAGGATATTCGTGAATATTGGTACAAGGATGTGGAAGCATATCGCGCCGCTAGTAGCAAGTATTATTTGTACTAGGCGAAAGGCGAGAGGCGAAAGGTTAAAGGTAAGGATATATGAAGAAATATATAGAAAGATTAGCGTGGGGAACGGATGCAGGTTTTTACCGTATGATTCCTCAAGAAGTGTTGCATCCAGCGACAGAGCAAGATGTATTGGATATCATTGCTCGTGCTCATAAGGAGAAGAAACACATCACTTTTCGTGCTGCAGGAACCAGTTTGAGTGGACAAGCTATCAGCGATAGTCTGCTGGTTGTATGTGGCAAGAAGTGGGAGCAATACACCGTACATAACAATGGCAAAAGCATTACGCTGCAACCAGGTATTGTAGGTCAGCGAGTAAATGAGATACTAAAACCTTATGGCAAGTATTTCACGCCAGACCCAGCAAGTTTGAAATCGGCAATGGTGGGTGGCATAGTAATGAACAATGCCTCTGGTATGTGTTGTGGCACACATGCCAATAGTTACCGTGCATTGAAGTCGGTGCGTATCATCTTGCCAGATGGTACTTTGTTAGACACAGGCGATGAGAAGAGTCGTGCTGCTTTTGTAATGAGCCATCAGAAGTTCGTTCGCAGAATAGAAGAACTGCGTGATAGGACTCGCAAGAATGCTCGTTTGATGGAGCGTATCCGTCGTAAATACAGTATTAAGAATGTGACGGGACTGACGATATTGCCATTTGCAGAATACGATGACCCATTTGATATCATTGCCCATTTGATGGTAGGTAGCGAGGGCACACTAGCCTTCCTCTCATCTATCACTATGACTACGGGTGATATCTGCGGTTATTCTGCTTCTTCTCTCCTACTCTTCCCTACGACCAAATCGGCCTGCGAAGCAATCATCGAGATGAAAGCAACTGGTATGCTGTCTGCAGCAGAATTCTTTGACCGCAAAGCAATGCAGACTGTGGAGAAGGATTTTCCAGAGTTGCAAGGTCTGCCAGAAGATGCGGGCGCAGTTTTGATTCGTACAGACGCAAGTACACAAGAGGAATTAGACAAGAAGAACCAAGTACTACAACAAGTACTGAATACCTATAAGTTGTGTCAAGAGGCGCAGTTCACATCCGATCCAGTATTGACGGGTAAGTATTGGGCTATGCGTTCGGGTATTTTCCCTGCAGTTGGTGGCACACGCGAGATAGGTACTACTTGTTTGATAGAGGATGTCGCTTTCCCTGTAGAGTATTTGGCAGAAGCAACTTTGGCATTGCAGCAATTATTCAAGGAGCATAATTACCCTGAGGCCGTGATTTATGGTCACGCGTTGGAAGGTAACTACCACTTTATTTTGAACCAACGATTTGATAGTCCTCAAGCCATTGAGCAATACGACAAGATGATGCGTGCAGTAGTGGACTTGGTGGTAGATAAGTACGATGGCAGTCTTAAAGCGGAGCACGGTACGGGTCGTAATATGGCACCGTTTGTGCGTCGTGAGTGGGGAGATGATGCTTACGAGTTGATGTGTGATATAAAGAAACTCTTCGACCCAGAGAACATTATGAATCCTGGCGTAATCTTTAACGAAGATCCTGCATCCTACCTACAACACATCAAACCATTGCCAGAGGTACACGAGATGATTGACCGCTGTATTGAGTGCGGATTCTGCGAGGTCAACTGCGTGAGTTGCGGTTTTGCATTATCCAGCCGTCAGCGTATTGTCGTACAACGCGAACTAGCAAGGTTAAGTAAGCTAGCCAAAGGAGATAGTAAAGAGGCTAACGAGGCGCAAAAATTGCTTCGTAATCTAAAGAACGACTTCCGCCACATTGGTCGCGATCTGTGCGCAGGTGACGGATTATGTTCAACATCTTGCCCTATCAAGATTAATGTGGGCGAATATATCCATATTGTTCGTGAGAAGGATATGGGCGGAGCTGGCAGAATGCTTGGTCGTTGGGCAGGCAAGAATCTGTCTAACATAGGTACAGCCCTAACGGGCATCTTGGGTGTGGCACATGTTGCCAAGAGTGTGATGGGCGATAAACTGACCACCTTGACCGGTAAAGCTATGCATACTGTATCAGGCGGACTAATACCGCTATGGACACCATCCTTACCCAAGCCTGTAACTAAGAAAGATATCAAGACCGCCAAAGAATACGGGGCCGTTAACGGATTGAAGGGCTTGCGTGATAAGCGCGTGGTGTATTTCCCATCGTGCTTGAATCAACGCTTGAGCACACCGGATAAACCGCTTGTGAACGATGTAACGGAATTATTGAACAAAGCGGGCTTTGAGGTTATATTCCCAGCAGGCATGGAGAACTTGTGCTGTGGAACAATTTGGGAGAGCAAAGGTATGCCAGAGGAAGCAGATCGCAAGGCTGCAGAATTGGAATTGGCATTGCTCAAAGCTAGCGAATATGGCAAGTGGCCCGTGCTGTGCGACCAGAGTCCTTGCTTGCACCGAATGCGCCATACGATGCAACACCTGCATTTGTATGAACCAGCAGAGTTTATTGATAAGTTTGTCTTAAGCGAAGTAGAGATCACTCCATTGGAAGCTTGCGTGGCGGTTCATGTGACTTGCTCAACTCGTCAGATGGGTTTGGCTAATACCATCGTGCGTGTTGCCAAGGCTTGTGCAAAGAATGTGCTTGTACCAGAGGAAATAGGCTGTTGTGCTTTTGCCGGTGACAAGGGCTTTACAGAGCCCGAGCTGAATGAGTGGGCATTGCGCAAACTCAAACCACAAGTTCAGAAAGCTGGTGCCACTATGGGTGTAAGTAACTCGCGCACTTGCGAGATAGGTCTAACTACTCACTCAGGAATAGAGTACCATAGTATTGCACATCTGGTTAACAAGGTCAGTAAGGCTATCAAATAATGGAAATAGAGAGAAAATACTTAGTAACGAGCGACAGCTATAAGCATATGGCTGTGGCTCGTTATCATATTTGTCAAGGATATATCTCACGCGAGAAGACGGGCACAGTCCGTATTCGCATTACTGACAACAAGGCTTATCTCACCATCAAAGGCAAACCCGCAGCTGGGCATTTTGCTCGCTACGAGTGGGAAAAAGAGATTGATGTTCAAGAAGCACAAGAACTAATGCAATTATGCCAAGGCAGCATCATTGACAAGACACGATGGATTATTCCTGCCGCAGAAGAGGGCTTGAAGTGGGAAGTAGATGAGTTTCACGGCAAGCACGAAGGATTGACCCTTGCAGAGATAGAACTTACCAGCGAAGAGCAGCAAGTAGAGAAGCCGAGCTTCGTAGGAGAGGATGTCACTTCTGATCCTCGCTATTACAACGCCAATATGTAGCACCTACCGATCGAGCTAACTGGCCATCGGTATCATCTCTATCGCCTATAACCAGACATTGGTGGGGCAATACTCCCATTCTTGCAACAACAGATTCCATCAGTTGTGGAGCGGGTTTGAGGCCTCCTAACTCGGGAGCAGACACAACCCAATCAAATAGCGCAGAATCTATACCCAATGCCTGAAGTTTCTCTTGTGTATGACCATAATCAGACAACACAACCATACGAATGCCTAGTTCTTTGCAGCGTTGGATAAATGGCATCAACCAAGAAACAGGTTGATAGTAATCCTTTATCACCTTAACCATTAATGGCATATATCGGGTATTATACCACCAATTGGCGTAGTTAGACGAAAAGAATCGCCCATTGGCCATATGCTGAAAATACATTTCGTAAAATGTATCCTTATCACCCGTCCATACTCCTCTGAGATGTTTTCTGGTATTCCTCTCTATCCACATCATTCTCCACTCCAAAGGTGCACGCAACATCATATGTCGCACCATTCCTCGCTTACAATACAATGTACCATCTAGGTCAAATATGACAACCTTGGTCTCTGGTTTGAGTATTTTTTCTGAAATTTCCATACAGTAAAATGCTACAATAACTATGCCAAAGTATGTTTAGAGTTGAGAGTTGACATTTTTTTGGAAAAAAGTGCCAATCATTAATAAAACGCTTATACGCGCGCGTAAAATTTGCGTATTTCATTTGTTTATATTAATTTTGCAGCATATTTTAGGTCTATATGGCGCAATTTGCTTATAAAAATCTTAAAATATGAATAATTAACATTGTAATATTAATAAAAAGCATAAAATATGAAAAAACTTTACATCAAGAACCTATTATTAAGCATTTTTATTGTTTTAGGATCATCTGTTTTTGCGCAACAAGTTCCTAATCCTGGTTTTGAGGATTGGAGCGGTGCGAAGTTTGATGGCAAGGAGCAACCTGCAAGTTGGAACGCAAGTAATGTGGAACAAGTAGGTTTCAAATTTAACTTTGCTAACCGAGCAAGTGGTCACACTGGCAGTTACTCTATGATGGTGCAAGACCAAGAAGTAGGTGCTATGGGTATTACCGAAACTGCTCCAGGTTATTTTTCATTAGGTAAACCTTGGGCATATTTGGAGGGCCTAGACACTAAAAGTGCTACTGCCGGTACCTCAGGTGGTATCAAATTCACAAATCGTCCAGACTCTATGTCGGTATGGGTAAAGCGTACTGGTAACAATGTAGACAAGGAAGATTTCTACTTGCTATATTATGCTTGGTCAGGAACAGCCAAGGGAAGCAAATATAAAGCTAAGAATGGCGGTTGCACCTCTATATCCCAAACCAACGAAGAGAGTGATATTCGATTGGCTCTAGACGCCAACGACTGTGGTACCGACCAAAAGGCAAACCAAATTGCCGAAGGTATGTGGCGTGAGAAAAAAGAATATGGCCAATGGACGAACATCCGAGTGCCTATCTACTATTTTAGCAACGATGTGCCTGAGATGATGAATATCATCTTCTCGGCTAGTAATTACCCTAACTACCGTGCCAATAGCGGATTGTATGAGGGCAACTCACTCTATATAGATGATGTGCAACTCATCTACTCATCTAAGATTCAAAAATTATACATTGGCGGAAAAGAGTGGAAGGGATTTGACCCTAACTCTACTGAAGAGCAGATATATTATATGTCTCGCGAAGCAACCGCCATACCCGAGATCAAGGCCTTCCGTGGTGCTGGTGAACTCACAAATGCTGCCGGAAAAAAGGCCGTATTCAATGGTCGCGAGTTATTGGGAAGCGAAATCAACATCACTCCTGGTGTGCTTGATGGAGCCGCAACAACAGTAACAGTCAAAGCAGAAGACGAAAGTAGTACTACCACATACAAGATCAAGTTTGTTCGTGAAGCAAGCACTAACACCAAGCTTGCCAACATCTTTGTTAACGGAGTGGCAATCAACAACTTCTTGCCATCCATGTACAACTACCAAGTAGATCTCCCATATGGTACCAAGGATGCTCCTCTAGTAACAGCAGAGACGCAAGAGGAGGAGCAAACAGTAGTTATCACCCAAGCTAGCAGTCCAACCGGTCAAGCCACATTGGTGGTTACCGCAGCCGACAAGGCTACAACAGCTAGCTATACCATCCAATTCAAAGTAGCACAACTATCTGATAATACACTGAAGGACATCAAGGTTAATGGCGTGTCTATTGCTGGATTCGCACCTAACCAAACGAAATATCGTGTATCTCTACCTACCACAACCAACACTATCCCTACGGTAGAGGCTATATCTGCATACCCAGCAGGTGAGCAAACGATTGTCCACACACCACCTACATCAGTAGCCACATTGGACGGTAGCGAACATACCATCAGCGTGACCACCCCAGGCAACACAACACCTAGAACATACCGATTGACATATAAATTGGAGGCCTCATCCTACTCACTACTGAAGAACCTGCAAATGGGTGACAATCTAATCACGAACTTCGACCCTAACCAATTTACCTACTATGTCAACTTGCCAGTTGGAACAACCACTGTGCCAGCAATCACCTACGAGAAAGGTGAAAACACACAACAAGTAACCATACAAGAAGGCGGTCTGAATGGTGTGAGCAAAGTAATTGTTGTGGCAGGTAATGGTGTAGATCAAAGCGAATATAAGATTGTCGTAGCAACTGCCAAGTCAGAGATCTCAAGTTTGAATATGATCTATATAGGCGGTCAGCCATTGGCAGACTTTAGTCCAACCATTACCTCCTATACATACACGCTACCAATCGGTACCACAGAGTTGCCAACCATTACCGTTGACAAAGGTGACGAACTACAAAAAGTCATCATCACTCCTGGTGGCATCAATGGTACAACTCGTATTGCAGTGACGGCAGAAAACGGAAATAGCACGGTCTACCAGATCAGCTTTAGCGTATACAAAGCGACCAATGCCACACTCAAGATGATTTATCTAGATGGTCAGCCATTAGAAGGTTTTGATCCTAACATTTTGGAATACAACTGCCCTCTACCACAAGGTACGACTCAACTGCCTGTAGTGACCTACGATCAAGCTGATGAATATCAAACCATCAGTGTGCGTTCGGGAGGTATAAACGACGACTATCGTATCACTGTTCGTCCACAGTCGGGTGCTAGTCAAACATATGTACTGCATTTCTCAGTTGCAACATCAGACAACGCATCCCTCAAGATGATTTATCTAGACGGACAACCTCTCCAAGGATTCCATCCTGACACATTGCACTATATAGACACCTTGCCTATGGGCGTATATACCATACCTACAGTTACATACGACAAGGCTGAAGAAGTACAAAAAGTACTCAATATTTGTTCTCAAAACATCCAAACTATCAAAGTGACTGCAGAGAATGGTAAGACGCAAACATACACCATTCAGTTTGTTATCCAACGCTCCAACAGTGCTTTCCTGAAGATGATTTATCTTGACGGCGATAGTCTAATAGGATTTGACAAAAATACGTTTGAGTACACCGTTTCTCTCAAGGGAGATAAGTGTCCTACCATTACCGTGGACAAAGAGGAGGGACAACAAGTGACCATCAGCTCACCATATGCCGCAGGACAAGCAAAGATCACCGTGCTACCAGAAGGTGGTAGTCCTAACACATACCTCATCAACTTTGTAAACATTGACAACAACACGGCATTGCTCAAGAACATCTATGTAGATGGGCAAGCTATTACTGGTTTCCAATCAGAGGTATTCGAGTACACTATCGTTACTAACAATCCTTCACCTGTTATCACCTACGATGCCGCTCCAACACAAACAGTGACTATATTCCGCCAAGGTAAGCATGTCACACTATATGTAGTTGCAGGCACACACAAGTCACAATATGATATCACGCTAGAGACACAAGCCAATACCGACTGCACACTGGCTGCTATCACAGCCAATGGCACCCTATTACCTGGTTACGATGCTAGCACAAAGAACTATACGATGAACCTAGGTTTGGGAGAAGAAGTACCTGTGATAGGATACACCAAACAAAATGCACATCAGGTGGTTTATGCCGGCATGGAAGATGTAGACACATACAAGTTGTTGGTTCGTGCACAAAGTGGTGACACCGCTAGCTATACCATCGACTTCGTAGCTAGTTTGGACGATGACGCCAACCTGATTAACCTGGAGTTACAAGGGATGGAGTTTACCTTTACACCTAGCGTGTACGAGTACACAATTGAACTACCAGAGGGATATGACTTACCTAACTTGCTCATCACATCCAAGTCAACCCAACACACTGCTTTGCACACCGTTAGTGACACCGAGCAACAAGTGATAGTTACCGCTCAAAGTGGCAAGCAAAACACCTACCGAATCCACTATATACGCAATAAATCCACCAACGCTTATCTCGCTGACATTTTAGTAGGTGGTGTTAGTATAGCGGATTTTGCCAGTGACATTTACGCATATACTGACACTCTGCCATGGCGCACCAAGATCGTACCATGTGTACAACCTATCGGCATGCATCCAGATCAAGTGATCACTACCTATCATAGTACGGTCAATGGTACTACGCGTATACATGTCATAGCGCCTGATGGCTATTCAGAAAAAGAGTACACCATCCATTTCCCAGTAATCAAGTCTAGCAACACAGCGCTTGAGTATATAGAACTAGATCACGAGTCGATAGTTATTGACTATAAGCCAGAAGTCACCGACTATAGCTTCCAAATGCCTTATGGTGAAAATCAAGTTCCTATCATATTGTACAAGGAATTAGAGCCAGAGCAAAATATAGAATATATTTCTCGTCCACTAGGACAAACCTCGCAAATCATTGTTACCGCCGAGAATGGTGACAAGCGCACCTATAATCTGCATTTTGCTCCTACCTATGCCACTCAAGACAATCTATTGGCGTCCCTGACTATCCAAGAGACAGGAAGCACATTGGATGTAACCAATACGCATCAAAATATTGCTCTACCATTTGGCACTAGCACGATGACCATTAATTACACAAAGGCCTTTGCAGAGCAAACAGTATGGGTACAACCTGGCGGCGTACAATCACCAACTATCATTACCGTCAAGTCAAATCGACCAGGGGAAGATGATGTGGTATATACACTCACTCCACAAGTGGAGACTCAAGACCCTGCCATACTCACAGACATCAAAGTAAATGGTACTACCATTGAGGGCTTTGACTCCAATCGTTTCTCTTATATTGCCAATATAAAAGCTGCGCCAGTAGTAGCCTACACAGCTGCACCAGGAGCACAAGTCAACATTTTGATGCAAACCACTAAGCATTGGCAAGCACAAGTTACCTACAACGGTAGAACCAATATATATAATGTATGGTACTACTACGAAAATGATCAAGTACCAAACACCGAGTTCACCGAGTGGACAAAATGTGAGACCTTCACCTCTGCAGACAAACCAGCAGGTTGGTACACCGTTGCCGATGTACTAGGTAAGCACTCTGGTTTCGGTAGTTTCAACCCTGACGGCATGGTTAACAAGTCAGGCAATGATGCAGTATTTCTTAAGACGCCATATAGCACCCCTGGTGGTGGTAATATCCCTGGATTCATTACCTTAGGTACCGTGAGTGCTAAATGGGGTGTTGCAGGTAGTTCTTCGTTCAGTATCTCAGGTGGTATCAGTTTCCACAACACACCTGACCAAGTGGCTATCCGCTACTACAATCAAAAGGTAAAGAACCATAGTCTCATCCAATATAGTCTTACAGGAACCCATGGTGTTAAAAC
>JAEIGA010015106.1_pt1 | contig 11758 bp, 11 predicted proteins | sample 9270691 | NCBI WGS metagenome assembly JAEIGA01 (sample SAMN17057246, study PRJNA624740) | gut metagenome | biome: biome; isolation source: fecal sample | host: Bos grunniens | place: China: Xizang | collected 2019
AAGTGCCAGTATTTCTTTGCAGAGTTGGCATCTCTTTCAATGTTACCGATAAGTTCAGCATATGTTTTAGTTGCTGTGTCGAAGCCGAAAGAACATTCGATATCTTCGTTCTTTAAGTCACCATCGATTGTTTTTGGACATCCGATTACCTGAACACCTGTGTTGTGTGCTGCAAAGTATTCAGCAAGAACACCAGCGTTTGTGTTAGAGTCGTCACCACCGATGATAACTACAGCTGTGATACCGTGTTTTTTGCAAACTTCAGCTACAACTGCGAACTGTTCTTCTGTTTCAAGTTTTGTTCTACCAGAACCGATGATATCGAAACCACCTGTGTTTCTGTACTGATCGATGTATTCATCATCGAAGATTACATAGCTGTCTTCAAGAAGACCGCTTGGACCGCCTTTGAAGCCGTAGAGAACGTTTTCTGGGTTTGTAGCTTTTAATGCATCATATAAACCGCAAACAACGTTGTGTCCGCCTGGAGCCTGTCCACCGGAGAGGATAACACCTACTACCTGTTTTTTTGCTTCAGATGTGTTTGCACCTTTCTGGAAAGTGATTTCTTTTTTACCATAAGTGTTTGGGAAAAGAGCTTTGATTTTTTCCTGGTCAGCAACGCTCTGAGTTTCAGCACCTTCGCATACACAAATGTCAGAAATACCATTTCTTAACATTCCTGGAAGCTTTGGAGCATACTCATAACGAGCTTTCTGTAAAGATGAAATATTCATGTTTTACATCTCCTTTTTCTTATATTGTAATATTTACATTTCTAGATTTTGCTACAGTTATCAATTCTAATATATTTTTCTGCAAAAGTAAACCCATTTCAAGGGATTGGAGATGTCTTTCGTGATTTAAAATGTTATAATAATGTTCCATACAGACGATTATTTGTAAAATGAAAGGGAGCCTATGAAGAAAATACCTGTAATTCGGATGAATGAACATCATGAAGCGTTCTTATGCTGGGATAAATTGATTGAAGCTGGTTACATTCCTGCGGAAGGAAATTATTTACTGCATGTAGACCACCATGATGATATGGAATGTGGAGGATATGACTGGTCTTTTGCACATAAACCAACTGGAGAAGAAGTTTCAAGGTTTACCTATGATGTTTTGGGGATTGCGGATTTTATTATCCCTGCTGTTTATTATAAGATTTTCTCAGAAGTGCATGTGCTGAAGAATCTAATGCCGATGAAAATGAATTCGGCTAAGATGCTGGTACATTGCGTAAATGATCGTCAATTGCTAAAACAATCGGTGATTCCATTTATTCATGGGGATAAAAAGAATGATCCCCAATACGCGTTTTATACTCAGAGAGAAGGCGGATTGTTTGACAAGGAAACATTTGTGGATGTGATCAAAGATAAGTCGGTGGTTTTGGATGTGGATTTAGATTATTTTTGCTGGGATGATTCTTTAAGCACTAGAAATCCAAAAAGGATTGAGATTACAAAAGAGGCTTATGGTGAATATGAGAGCAATCCATATCATCCATTTCGTATCTTACCAAGACGTATGATCAAAGCTGTGGAGGATCAAGGAAAGTATTATCTGGAATATAAAGAAATGCTTACGCCAAATAAACCTCCAACGGAAGAGAAGATTTTAAAACGTATGGATAAACTGCTGCAATGGTTTGAAGAATGTGGGTTGCAGCCGGCAGCCATTGATATCTGCACTTCTCATTATTCGGGATATTTACCAAAAGAAATGTATCCTTGGATCGAAGAAGTGTTTTTAGAAAAAATCGGAAAACTCTGGGATATTGAGCTGGTGAATAAAAAAGAGGGAATCATTTGAATTTGTCTAACAGATTGAAACACCCCATAATGGAGAAAATTTTGTGTTTTCTACTTTTTCTGTTCTGTTTACATCAAAAAAAGGACATTTCATCCGTTTTGAAAAATTAGGACAAATAACTCTGTTAAACTGTAATCATAAAAAAATCGAAAAATATCTGCAAAAGGAGTTGTTTGTATGAACGAAGAAAGAATCAAAGAAGTCTTTTCTGATGAGGCTTTTGTAAAAGAATTATTATCTAAGGAAACACCTGAAGAAGTTCAGGATATGCTGGTTGATAAAGACATTGATATGACGATCGAAGAGATTGTTAAACTTGGTGAAATTATAGCCCAAAAGCTGAAGAACGCTGAAAACGGCGAAGACTTCGAGCTGAGTGAAGATGACTTGGAAGATGTTGCAGGTGGCGTTGTGATATCGGTAAGCGCTTTGGCTGTGATGACAGCTGCATTTGTGTTCGGCTCGATAGTCTACGGCGGTATATCGACAAGAGGCAGATGGTAAAATCTGGCTATATGTCATTTAAGCTTTTGTCTACACACTGAGAGGGAATCATTTGAAATGATTCCCTCTTTTTTGTGTCTAAAATTAAATGATGATTCGAAGAAGAAACTCTTTGTCTGTCACAGAGAACATGCAGCTTCCATTGAGTTTTTCTGTAATATAACTAATACTTTGGGTTCCGTAGCCATGGCCTTTTTTGGAACTGACTGGCATGCCGTCTACGAATACAGGTGGTTTATTAAATGGATTTTTTACTGAAAAAACAAGCTTCTCATCCACATTTTTTAAAGAAAGACAAATGTATCGCTCTTTTTCCGGCAATTGTAAATTTGCTTTATATGCATTGTCCAGAGCATTGGAAATGGCCGAAGCAAACATGATTTCATCCAGGGTAAATTCGGCCAATTTTACAGATGTTTCAAATTTGATATGGTGCTCCTGGCATCGTAAGGCGTAGTCTGAAAGGATATAATTTATAATGTTGTTATTACAGAAACGATTGATCTGTGTTTTTCTGACACGATCGGAAATATTGGTTGCCAGTTTCATAGCACTGGCCTTGTCATCGGTTTGAATACTTGCTTTTAAAATTTCGGCAAAAATACGCATATCATGTCGGAGAATGCGAAGTTCCTGCTCTGTTCGGTGAAGCATATCGATTTCTCTTTGCTGCTGCTCCAGGGTGATTTCTACAATTTTTTCTTTGTAAGCCAGCTGCATCTTTTCTTCATACTCATGGAAATAGATGATACAGAAGAATAAGTATACAATGGAGATTCCAAAACGAAAAAATTCTGTAACGATTGGAGATGGAGCAGTCCAAAAGTTTGTAGCCGTTTCTAAAAAGTAATTGGACACATAATATAAAATTGGAATACTTCCAAAAATATAAACATTGCGATCTTCCTTATTATAAATAGAAGAGAGTGTTTTTCCTAAAAAGAAAAAAATAACAAAGGATGAAGCAAACAAAAGAAAATACAGAATCAGTCCCAACCAATAGATATCTGGCAGCAAAGAAACAAAAAAACTGTAAAGCGTCTTGGCTGGCTGGCAGAGTAAGTAAGCGGTACAAATAGATGTCAACGCAGTGGAAAATCTTTTTTTACATAATACACAAAGTATGATCAGGTTTGGTATGTGTACAACTAGCGGCACTAGATACCATCCCAGGTTGACATTTGGTATAAACACGCAAAAAGCCATGCCAAGGGAACAAAGAAGGCAGCATGGGATGTAAAAGGATAAATTTTTTTTGTTAAAAGTTACCCCTGAAAAAGCTAGTGATAGAAAGTATCCAAAAAATGTTGCAATCACTGCATTTGGATAATTAATAATTGCAGTTGTCAAACTATTCGCCTGCCTTTCTGAAAAAATAGTTAAAATAAGATTCTTTAAAATCCACATGACAGCTTCTGGAGATTGGAATTAAGGTTCCGGAGTGCATTTTCACTTCTTTGGATGTATAAGAATCAATAAAGTGCATGTTGACGATGTAACTTCGGTGACATTTATAAAACCCATCTGAAACCGTGAGTTTGTTGATAAACGAATATAATGGATCCAGTGTTTTTAAAGTTTCTCCTGTGGTTAAGGAAAAGACAATATAACGATTTTGCGCTTCCACGTATTCAATCTGATTTAAAAGAACGGTTCGAAGGGAAGTTGAGGTTTTTACTAAAATACTTGGTGCATCTTTTGCAAAATCCTCAAAAAGATCTGCAAGGCATGCATGGAATTTATCTACAGATAAAGGCTTTAATAAATAGTTTGTCGCTTTTACCGTATAAGAATCTACGGCGTAATCTGTAGAGGAAGTTAAAAATACAATTTTTACGTTTTTATCTTGGGTTCGGAGTTCTTTTGCAATATCCATTCCATGAAATAACGGCATCACGATATCCAGAAAGATAATATCAAAAGGTGCTTCAGAATGAGATTTGAGAAGTTCATCGCCATTGTCAAAACACTTGGTAACAACATCAAGATGGGTTTCGTATGTGTGAATAGCATGCGCTATTTGATTTTGAAATAATAATTCATCATCACAGATTGCAATTCTAATCATAATATGTTCCGTTTCTGTTCATTAAAATATTTTCAAATTATAATATACCATGTTTTGGATGAAAATTGTGTACAATTCACATCGCAAATTTAGCATTTCGTTCAAGTGAAAGATGCATGTGTTGAATTTATGTTATAAAGTATTCAAGTGATATTGAGAGAAAGAGAACTTTGCTGGTAAGTAAAGATTCAAATTTACTGAAATCAAGGAGAAAAGATCGTGGAAAAAGAAAAGATTAAAAAGTTATTTTCTGATGATGGGTTTATCAATCAATTATTGAGTAAGGAAACGCCGGAAGAAGTACAATTGCTGCTTGAAGAACAGGATGTTTTCATTTCAATTAAGGAAATTATTGATTTTAAAGAACAAATCAAACATAAATTGGCACAAATATCAGATGGGAACACAGAATTTGAATTGACAGAAGAAGAAATGGAGCATATTGCCGGAGGCGTTTTCCCAACGATGACGATTGTACCGGTGATGATCGCAGCGATGTTTTCTGATGCACCAGTAGCCATAGGCGAGAAGGTGCAGAATGTGAAAGAACGATGGTAGGAGGAGATGCGTGATGAACGAAGCTAAAATTAAAGAAGTATTTTCAGATGAGGCATTTGTAAAAGAACTTTTGGAGAAAGAAACACCGGAAGAAGTTCAGGAAATATTAGAAAAGAAAGACATTGAACTTAGCATAGAAGAAATTGTGAATTTAAGAGAAATGCTGGTGGAAAGAATCGAAAAGGCTCAGTCTGACGATGAAGAACTTTTGGAAGATGATTTGGAATCTGTAAGTGGCGGATGTATTGACCCATGTTCGATCATTGTGACAGTGGTTTGTATTGCATGCATGACCTGTATTGTAGCAGGGATTGTTGATGGGGCAACCAAAGATCGCTGGTAAAACTGGTTGCAGTAATGAGAGAAGGAATTATTGATTATGAGAAAGAAAGCTATATTTGAGCTGATACTGGCATTGTTTTTGACACTTTCTGTGTGTGGATGTTCCGGAAAGCAACCAGATAATGCTGATTATAAAGGCAGTGGTGAGCAAAAGAAAACCATGGAAGATTATAGGGAGTCCAGAGTTGGAATTGCAACAGGAACCTATGCTGCTACGTTTATGTATGATATGTTTCCAGATGCAGAGATTATAGAATTTAACACGATTCCGGATTTGATGCTTGCCCTGACCCAGGGGAAAATTGATATCTGTGCCAACGATGCTTCTTATTATTCATGTATGCGTTGGGATGGCATGAATATTGGTCGTTTGGAAGAACCAATTGAAACTGGAGATTATGGGATTGCATTCAAAAAAGGAGAAAATAAAGAACTTCGGGAACAGATGAATGCATTTCTTGCCAAAATCAAAGAAAACGGCGAGTTTGATGAGCTGCATGAAAAATGGTTCGGAGATGCTGAACCAACAGAATTTTTAAGTTTTGATAACTTGACTGGCACCAATGGCACCATCAAAGTTGCCACTGCTGCGGATGTGAAGCCGTTTGCATATATCAAAGATGGGAAACTGGCAGGATATGATATGGAAATGATGATCCTGTTTGCCCAGGAATACGGCTATCAGTTAGAAGTTACCAATATGAATTTTTCTGCAATCCTTGCCGGGGTGACATCAGGAAGTTATGACATTGGCATTTCTGGATTTACGATTACAGAAGAGCGAAAGGAAAGTGTTGATTTCTCAGATACTTATCACCAGGAAGATGTCATCTTCTGTATTACAGGCGATGAAACAGAAAATGTAGGATTTATGGAATCCATAAAAGAAAGTTTTGAAAAGACTTTTATTCGTGAAAGTCGATGGAAACTGATTGTGGAAGGTGTCATGATTACATTGATTATCAGTGTGTTTGCAGTCCTTGGAGGAACTGCACTGGGTTTTGGGTTGTATTTGCTGGCACGTTCTTCCAAACAAGCGATTTCGAAGACTACAAAAATGTTTGCCAAGGTGTATTCTAAGATAATCGCAGGAACACCTACCCTGGTAATTCTGATGATTTTATTCTATGTAGTATTTGGAAAGACAAATTTAAGTGGTGTGGTGGTTGCAATTATCGGATTCATTCTGACATTTGCATCTTTTGTATACGGACAGCTTGAATTGACTGTGGAAGCGGTGGACTATGGTCAGACAGAAGCGGCTTATGCCCTTGGTTACAGCAGAAATCAAACTTTCTTTAGAATTGTTTTACCACAGGCGATGAAGATGTTTATTCCAACTTATTCAGGAGAAATTGTGGGACTGATCAAGGCAACCTCTGTGGTTGGATACATTGCAGTAAACGATTTGACAAAGATGGGGGATATCATCAGGGGAAATACCTATGAAGCCTTCTTCCCATTGATTGCGGTAGCAGTTATCTACTTTATCATTATTTGGATCGTAACAGACCTTCTTGCGATGGTGGCACGAAAGGCAGAGCCAAAGAAGAGAAAAGATAAAAACATCCTGAAAGGAGTGGTAAGATGATCAGAATTAATCATTTACGAAAAGAATATCCAAATGTCACTCCGCTCAAAGATGTAAATGTGGAAATTCATAAAGGGGATGTGATTTCAATTATCGGACCATCCGGTACTGGGAAATCTACCTTGATTCGATGTATTAACCTGCTAGAAACACCGACTTCCGGTGAAATCTGGATAGGAGATCAGTGTATTACCGATCCAAAATGTGATATCAACAGGATTCGACAGAAGATGGGAATGGTATTCCAGTCTTTTAACCTGTTCAATCATATGAACATTATTGAAAATATTATGGCTGCACCGATCGATCTTTTAAAGAAGTCAAAGCAGCAGGCTTATGATGATGGGATGAAGCTGCTTCGTATGGTAGGACTTGCAGATAAAGCATTTAATTATCCGGATCAGCTTTCCGGTGGGCAGAAGCAGCGTGTTGCCATTGCAAGAACTCTTGCTATGGAGCCAGAGATTATTCTTTTAGACGAACCAACATCAGCCCTTGACCCGACGATGGTGGGTGAGGTACAAGCGGTTATCAGGGATTTAGCAAAATATGGGTTGACCATGATGATCGTTACCCATGAGATGCGTTTTGCAAGAGAAGTTGCTAACAGGGTTTTCTATATGGATGACGGCGGCATTTATGAAGAAGGAACACCGGAAGAGATTTTTGATCATCCAAAAAGAGAAAATACGATTCGTTTTATCAAACATATTAAAAGTTTTTCCAATCAGATTACTTCAAAAGATTTTGATTTTATCGGTTTTAATACCGGATTGGAAGAATTTGGACGAAAGAGTCAGATTTCTCAGAAGGTGATTTACAGAACACAGGCGGTATTTGAAGAACTTGTGGTACAGATTCTTTTACCAGAGCTTTCTGCTCGTTTTGCAATGGAAGTGATCATTGATTATTCTCAGGATGATGATCTTGTGAACATGAAGATAAAGTATGATGGGAAAGAGTTTAATCCAATGGACTCTGAAAATCTGCTTTCATTGAAGCTTGCAAAAAATGCATCAAAGAGTATAAAATATAGATATTGTACAGACGAGGAATTGAAAAATCTCGTCACAGTAGAAGTAAAATAATATAATAATAGAGAGGGAATTATTATGACAATCGAAAAAATTACAAATGGAACAGAATTAACAGTAAAATTAGCAGGACGTCTTGATACAACAACAGCGCCTGAATTAGAAGTAGCTTTAAAAGACAGCTATGCTGGTGTTGAAAAACTTGTACTTGATTTTGCAGAACTTGAATACTTATCTTCTGCAGGACTTCGTGTGCTTTTAGGTGCGCAGAAGACAATGAATAAACAGGGCGAAATGGTCGTAAAAAATGTAAATGATACAATCGATGAAATCTTCGAAATTACAGGTTTTGCAGACGTTTTGACAATCGAATAATACGAAAATTTGAGGAATTAAATTGAACGAAAAGATACTTTCTAACAGTAATATTGACCTTACTTGCGAGGAAGTTGGGAATTTCTTAGCATCAGCCGGCGTGGAGCGACGAGAAGCGCTTCATATGAAGCTGACCTTTGAGGAAGTATTACTGGAATATCAGGAGAAGTTTGGAGAACAAGCACTTTTTAAGGTTCGATGTATCAAGCGTTTTCCATCGATTAGAGTAGAGATTGTTGTCCCTGGAGACGCATATGATCCCCTGAATAAAGAAGGGGAAGATGATGCAGTTATCCAAAGCTTGCTTGCAAGGATTGGTCTTGCCCCTACCTGGAGTTATAAAAACAATAGTAACTATGTTGTTTTTATGCCAAAGAAAAAGCCGCTGTCAAGTACGTTTAAGATGGCTGTGGCTATGGGTTTTGCGATTTTTAGTGGTATTTTCTTGAATATGATGCCAGAAGGAATTCGAATGGCTGCAAACAGCTATTTTCTTACCCCTTTAACTGATGTGTTTATGGGACTGATTTCGGCTGTGGCCGGACCACTCATCTTTTTGTCGGTTCTTGGAAGTATTTGCTCTATGGGAAATATGGAAACCCTTGGAAAGATTGGGAGCAAGACGATAACCGTACTTCTTACGGGGATGGCTATGAGCAGCATATTAATGACTGCATTTGCAAGTTTGTTCTATCGTGTGGAATTTGGCAGCGGAGGAGCATCTAGTTTTTCCCAGGTTTTGGATTTGATCTATGACATGATTCCTTCAAATCTATTTGAACCTTTTGTTACGGGAAATGCTCTGCAGATGATTTTCGTAGCCATTATGATTGGACTTGCAATGCTTGTGTTATCATCAAGAGTCAATGGAGTTTTTGGCCTGATAGAACAGTTTACAGCGATTGTACAAACGCTGATGTCGGGACTGTCTTCTATGCTTCCAATTTTGATTTTTCTGCTTTTTACAGGAATCATTTCCAATGGAGATCTTGGCGTTGTTTTAAATTCATGGAAGATGATAGCAGTCATCCTATTGTTATTGGCTGTGTTTTATGTGGTGAATATCCTGCGTATCGCTGTTTTAAAAAAGGTTTCACCTGTTTTACTTTTCAAAAAAGCATTACCGACCTTTGCCATTGCGTTTACTACGGCATCTCCGGATGCAGCCTTTTCAAAAAATATCAGTGATGCCAGAAAAAAACTTGGGATTGATAAAAAACTTGTGAAGTTTGGGACTTCCCTTGGACAGGTGCTGTTTGGACCGGCAGATGTTGCAATTTTAATCTGTATGGAACTGACTTTTGCAGAAATGTATGGGATTCCAATTACACCAGCATTTCTTTGTGTTGCAATGATTACCAATCTTTTGGTATCTTTTTCTATTCCGCCGGTACCTGGTGGCGCAATTATGGGTTATACCATCGCTTTGACACAGCTGGGTATTCCGATGGAAGCCATGGGGATTGTTCTGGCAGTGGATGCAATCATGGATTTCCCTGCAAATGCTTGTAATGTTTCAAGCTGGCAGTTGATTTTAATTGACATTGCTGATTCGTTAGGCATGTTAAATAAGGAAATACTGCATCAGGGCGTAAAGAAGAGTAAATAATAGATAGAGGAGAAAGTTATGAAGCTTAGGGATAAAATATTTTCGGATAAGCCAGTGAACCTTGATCGACAGTGGGAACTGGATTTGGCGAGAAGTGTAATTATATTTTGTCTTGCATTGATCCATTGTACCATTGAATGTACCAGTGATGAGGGATTGGTAAGTGGAATTCCTTATTTGTTTGATACCATTATTGGGGGTCCTTTTAGTGCTCCAATGTATATGTTCGTCATGGGCATTGGCATGGCATATACGAAAAAGAACACCCCGGAACATCATTTTAGAAGAGGGTTACATATTTTTGTATTGGGATATATTTTAAATATTTGCCGATTCCTGATTCCATACTCTATTGGCTATGCCATTACTGGGGATTATGCGGTATACATGGAACCGCTTTTGTATAAAGTTCTTTGTAATGATATTTTAACATTTGCCGGTTTGGCCATGATGCTCATCGCATTGTTTATGAAGATAAAACTGTCTGGCGGCATGATGCTTATCATTACCACCATTATGTGTGCACTTGGGACAGTTTTTAATGGAGTAGATGTTCAAAATCCGTTGGGAAATATTTTCCTTGGATACCTGATTGGGACTGAGGATGCGGCAGGGCTGGTATTATCTGACTTCCCTCTGTTCAACTGGATGATTTTCCCTACTTTTGGATATGCTTTTGCGGCAGTATTGAAAAGAGTAAAAGATAAAAAGTTATTTTATCTGACTGTTTCATTGCCAGCGATTATCATCGCAATTGTGTATTTTTCCTACGGAATTACTCATGAAGTAGGAATGTTTGGCGAAGGCCAGAATTGTTATTACCATATGATTTTTACGGATGTTCTTGCAAGTCTTACACTTACGGTGGGTATGGCTGGTGTGAATTATCTGATTCTTCAGATCTTACCGCATAAAGTATTTTACATAGCATGGACTATTAGTGAAAATATAACAGCAGTGTATTTTACCCATTGGGTATTGGTATCATTGATTGTAAATGTACTCATTTATATTGTTCGTGGTACCACAGAATTAGCTCCTGGAATTGTAATGATTCTTGGCAGTGCCATTAGTATTGTATCAATTATTATTGGATATTATTGGAATAAGTGTGTGAATAGGAGGAGAGTAAATGCAAAAACGACGTAAATTACAAACTACGGTGTTGATGAGCTTTACCCTGCTTGCTGTAGTGCTGATCATTGTTATCAGTTTTGTCGTGGGTGATCGTTACATACAAGGTGAAATGGAAAACTGCAGAACCACCGCATATGCATACACAAAGTCTGCTGCAGAGTTAATCGACGGGGACAAAATTGCTTATTATCTTGAAACGGGAGAAGAGGACGATTATTATTACGAAATACTGGACTTCTTAAATGCATTTCGATTAAATACGGACATTCAGTACTATTATGTGTTTGTACCTTTTGAGGATGATCTGGTTTACATTTGGGATGCAAACATACTTAAGCCGGGTGAAATGGAAATTGACGTCTGTGAGCTTGGTTACCGTGAGGAATACATGGAAGGTGGGAAGGAAGCCACTTATTCTATCTATAAACAAAACCCACCAGAAGAAATTGAACTTGTGAATGATGACAAGTATGGATATATTGCCTCTGCATATTCGCCTGTTTTCAATAGTAGCGGTGAGCCGGTAGCGGTTGTGGGTGTTGACGTGTACATGCCGGATCTTCAGGCAAATATGCGAGAATTCCTGGTAGCGGTTGTGGTTACAATTATGCTTGTGGTGCTGGTGGCCATTCTGCTTTGCTTCTTCTTTGTTAAAAGAAAAATCGTAAATCCTATCAATAAGATTCGCGATGCCTCAAGAAGCATGGTTGAAAACCTTG
>JAEIGA010015107.1_pt1 | contig 11758 bp, 7 predicted proteins | sample 9270691 | NCBI WGS metagenome assembly JAEIGA01 (sample SAMN17057246, study PRJNA624740) | gut metagenome | biome: biome; isolation source: fecal sample | host: Bos grunniens | place: China: Xizang | collected 2019
ATATCGAGAGCCGTAAGGCATTCGCTATCGACTGTACGGTTGATGAGGCGAAGAACACTCAGCTTGAGGTTCCGTTCAAAGGTAACGTGGATCCTAAGAAGCTTGAGAAGGTGCTCGCAGAAAATGCTGACAAGGTTCCTTTCATCATCGTGACTGTTACAAACAACACTGCAGGTGGTCAGCCTGTATCAATGCAGAACCTCCGCGAGGTACGTGCTATCGCTGACAAGTATGGCAAGCGCGTTGTCTTTGACTCTGCTCGTTTCGTTGAGAATGCATATTTCATCCGCACTCGTGAGGAGGGCTATGCAGACAAGACAATCAAGGAAATCTGTAAGGAGATGTTCTCATACGCTGACGGTATGACAATGTCATCAAAGAAGGACGGTCTCGTGAACATGGGTGGTTTCATCGCTACACGTCATGAGGACTGGTATGAGGGTGCAAAGAGATTCTGTATCCCATTCGAGGGCTTCCTCACTTATGGTGGTATGAACGGCCGTGATATGGCTGCTCTTGCTGTTGGTCTTGATGAGAACACAGAACTTCCTACAATCGAGACACGTATCAAGCAGGTACAGTATCTTGCTGCGAAGCTTGATGAGTACGGAATCCCTTACCAGCGTCCTGTAGGTGGTCACGCAATCTTCGTAGATGCTGACCGCGTCCTCGACCAGATCCCTAAGGAGGAGTTCCCTGCACAGACACTCGCTATCGAGCTCTACATCGAAGCCGGTGTACGTGGTTGCGAGATCGGTTACATCCTTGCAGACCGTGATCCTGTTACCCGTGAGAACCGTTTCGGCGGACTCGACCTTCTCCGTCTCTGCATCGCTCGCCGTGTGTACACCAACAACCACATGGACGTGATTGCAGCAGCCCTCAAGAATGTATATGACCGTCGTCATGAGATCACCCGTGGTGTGAAGATCACTTGGGAGACTGAGCTCATGCGTCATTTCACAGTAAAGCTCGAGAGACTCTAATCTGACAGACATACCATATAATAATAGGGGCCGACAATGTCGTGTCCCTATTTTTTGTTATATTTGCTTGGTTTGAAAAATATCGTGGCTATGAAACGAATCTTGTTCATTATTGTTTTCTCAGTGTTTACTACTATGACTGTGGCAGCACAATCCATTACTCTTAATAAGAAGTTTGGAAAAGTGTCGAAGGAAGAGGTTGAGATGCTTGAGTATCCATTGGATACAGCGGCTTCTGCAGTCATGCTTTATGATAAGAGTAGTATCATGATAGATTTGTTAGGTTCTGGAGACTTTATAAAGACCGTTGATAGACATATGCGTATCAAGATACTTAAGGAAAGTGGTTTGGATTGGGGAGATTTTGAATTGCTCAGATATGTTGGTACGTCAAGCCGCGAGGATATAACAAACATTGAGGTTATTACATATAATTCAGATGATGGAAAGATAGTGGATACCAAGATGGATAAGGACTTTGTTTATGAAGATGAGTACTCTTCGAACTATAGGAAAGTCTCTTTTTATGCACAAGATGTCAAGGTAGGTTCCGTCATTGAAGTGAAGTATAAAGTGAGGTCTACCAGATATTGGGAGATAAACGATATATATTTCCAAAAATCGATTCCAGTTAATTTTTCGGAGCTGGAGGTTCGTATACCAGGGATGTTTGCGTTCCATAAGAAGCAAAGAGGTGCTTATCATATCGATTATACTTGGGATAAAGAATCCAGGGCATTAGAATCCTATCAATATGAAGTGGGTGTCGATAAGTTTACAGTAGTGGATATCCCTGCCTTCAAGTATGAAAACTACATCTATTATCCGGATCAGTATTTTTCAGCAGTCAGCTATGATATAAAGTCCTTGAATATACCTCCATCTGTATATATGGAGTATAGTGTTACATGGGATGATGTCGATGCATCATATCGTGATTCCGATATCATGACACGTTTCCGTTCCCATTGTCATTTCAAGGATCAGATGGCAGCTTTGCCAATGGATGGAACTGACCTTCAGAAGATAGAGGCAGTAGTGAATATCGTTAAAAATAACGTGGAGTGGAACGGGAATTACGATATCATGCCTGATCCTCTTGGGCAGGTTGTCAAGGCCCGCTCGGGTTCAAATGCCGATATAAATTGTCTTATTGCCGGTTGTCTCAGAGAGATTGGATATAAAGTAGAGTTGATAATGGTGAAACTGCGTACATCCGGACACCTTGTTGACATTCAGCCGGAAAGACGACCTTATGATACATTCATTGTAGGAGTTGTAGGTGGCGATGGTACCTGTTATTATCTTGATGGCGGTTCAAAAAGTGGATACATAAATGTTCTTCCGTCAATCTTTCTGGTTTCTCACGCTCGTCTCCTAAGAAATGATGGAGCTGGAATGTGGATAGATCTGAGGAGACTTTCGCGTAATAGTTCGGTTATGTCAGTGACGGCTACCTTGACAGATGACTTGAGACTTGAGGGAAAGGCTGTCACCAAGCATACAGGGAATCGTGCCTATTCTATAAAATCATCATATAAGGAATATAGTGATGATGAAGAGTTTATCTATGATATAGAATCTGAAAATTCAATTGATATAGATGAAATAACCCTTGAGGGTATGAATGAGTATTCTTCTTCTGCGACAGTAGGATATACATTCATGAAGGATCTGGATGTTGCAGGGGAATATATTTATGTAAATCCTTTCATAGAGGCTTTCCATTCAAAGGATACCTTCCAGTCGCTGGAGAGGGAGTATCCTTTGGACTTTCCGTTCCCATATTCTTTGACATATAGGTGCATGTTTACTTTACCGGAAGGTTATGCGGTGGAGCAGATACCAGAGAATACTAACTTTAAGTTTGATCCGCTCGGCGTTTCGGTCAGGTGCATAACAGCTGTTCAAGGCAATGGAATCCAGGTCGTATATAACTTTAGTCAGAACGAGACATTCTGTGAGGCTATTCACTATCCGGACGTAAGGACACTTTGGCAGCATATGGCACAGATGTATGAGTCGATGATAGTTTTGAAGAAACTTTAATCATGAAAAGAATCTTTTTTTTGGTTGCTCTGGTAATGTCGTCTCTATGTCATGCCCAGAGCTCGTCTCTAGATGCAGTAATCGAGCGCTATAGTGCATCATTCACTATGACATCGTCTACATCCGGAACTTATAAGGTCAATATGAGGGTGCAGGTGCTCTCTAAGGAGGCTTCTGATGTCGCTATATTTTCCGCATATTCTGATAGCTTCAGAAGGCTTTCATCGTTCAGTGGAACACTAGAGGCAGGAGGAAAGGTCATAAAGAAGTATAAGACGTCTGACCTGAAGACCATCTCATTGGCGGAAGGTGGCATAACCGACGCTATAGTGTCATATCTCAGTCCGGTTGCTCCGACCCCATATACCGTTGAATATACTTATGAGGTGGATTATAAGAACGGCTTTATCTCGTTCCCATCATTCATTCCTCTTAGCGATCCTGATGTCGCACTTTCATCGGCCTCATATATTCTGACTGTCCCGTGTGGGACTGAAATTATGATCCACTCCAGCATGGAGCCATCTATGACCAGGACATCCAAGACTGATATATATGAGTGGAAGGTGTCTGATGTCAGTGGCTATGTATATGAACATATGATGCCGAGCGTTCTTGAAATGGTACCATATGCCTATGTGGCTCCAAGGTCATTTACATATGCCGGAACGACTGGTTTTCAGACGGATTGGAAAGAAGCAGGCGAGTGGCTCTATGTCCTTCAGAAGGATGCGCTGACATTGTCTGATGGGTTCAGGTCCAAGGTGCTTGCACTTGTTGATGGGCTGGAGACTGACAGACAGAAGATAAAGGTTTTATATGATTTCCTGAGGAAGAATACCAGGTATGTGAGCATCCAACTGGGTATAGGTGGCTTTAAACCGTTTCCGGCCGAGATGGTGATGAACTCCGGGTTCGGTGACTGTAAGGCACTCTCTATATACATGCAGGCCCTACTTGATGTTGCAGGTATTCATTCGGAGTATCTTATAGTAGATACCAGAAGAAAAGACTTGATGAAGGATTTCTATACGGTTGGGCAGATGAATCACGCGATGCTGTGTGTGCCGATGCAAAAGGATACATTATGGCTTGAGTGTACGAATCCTCGTATCCCGATAGGGTACAGGCATGATAATATAGCAGGACATGAAGTTGTTCTGATTGGTGAGTCTGGCGGAAAGAAGGTCAGAGTGCCTACGTATGCTGAATCTCTGAGTTCTTCTGTGGAGAGAGTAGATGTCATTCTGTTTGATGACGGTTCTGCACACTGCAAGGGTTTGCGTCGTCTCAGTCTTGATCAAGTTGAACCATATATAGGATTTGCAGATCTTTCTGAAAAGGCTAAGTTCAGTGCAATAATGGGAGCAAATTCTCTTAACCCAGTTGATTTCAAGATAGAGTCCATCAAGGATAATTTCAATGCATGGGTAGATCTTGCAGACGGTGAAGAATATGTGCCTCAGATGCAGATCGATTATTGTTTTGGAGCCTTTGATTATGCTAAGGTTTCGGGAGATCGAATCTTTATGGATCTCAATCCTTTTGCAAAACAGATACATGCTGACAGAAAGTCTCGTGTAAATGATTTTGTGCGCTCTCGTAAGCTATTTCTCAGGGATGAGATTTCTGTATTGTTACCTGATGGGTTTTCCATTGAAACAATGCCGTCAAGTTCCGAAATTTCGACACAGTTCGGAAATTTGCAGACAGATGTGAATTTGATTGATTCAGAAGGAGAAAAAAGACTGGTTGTATCTCAAACCCTGACACTGTTCCCTGGCAGATATTCCAAAGATGAATATGATATATATAGGGCCTTTGCAAAGGATGTTTCAAAGTCTTACTCATCTCGTGTGGTATTGAAAAGGGAAGTAGTAGAGCCTTGATTTATTCCCATGTGCCTGTGGTGTAGCATAAAACGCTAAAATCGCTCCTGATTACCCTGAAAATGAGGGGATCAGGAGCGATTTTTCTTGTTTTTGTGCCCGTTAATCTTTCAGAAGAGTGGCCAGCTTTTCTGCGAGAGCCAGGAATGCCAACCCGTCCGGACGGGTCGAAAGTGCTGCCGGCTCTCCGGCGTCGCCGCCTTCACGGATGCTCTGGACAATCGGAATCTGTCCGAGAAGCGGAATGTCATACTTTTCCGCCATGCGCAGACCTCCTCCCTGTCCGAATATATAATATTTCTCATCCGGATGTTCTTCCGGAGTAAACCATGCCATATTCTCCACAAGTCCGAATATAGGCTTGTGGACATCCTTGTTGCGGAACATGTTCACTCCCTTCTCGACGTCTGCAAGTGCTACGTCCTGAGGTGTGCTGACGAGGACCGCTCCCTCAAGAGGGATGTCGTGCACAAGACTTATGTGGATGTCTCCTGTTCCCGGAGGCATGTCTATGAGCAGGAAGTCAAGTTCTCCCCAGCGGACCTGGAGTATCATCTGCTTCAAGGCGTTGCAGGCCATAGGTCCTCTCCATATGAGTGCCTGTTCCGGACGGGCAAAATAGCCGATGGACATCCATTTCACGCCATATTTTTCGAAAGGCATGATGATTTCCTTTTCACCGTCCTGATATGCGTCAGGCATCTGGCCTTCCGAGGCGGTCATCTTAGGTACGGACGGGCCGTAGACGTCTGCGTCGGCCAGTCCGACCTTGTAGCCGAGGCGGGCCAGTGCCACAGCAAGATTAACTGCTACCGTAGACTTGCCTACTCCGCCCTTGCCTGATGCTATTCCTATGATATGCTTCACATCAGCCACCTCTTCGAAACCGAGGTCAAGACCCGGCTTCTTCTTAGGGGCAGCTTCATTCTTTATTATTGTCTTCACTTCCACGGCCGTGCCTGCCGGGGCATTCCTTATGATTGCCGCCTTGGCGCTGCCGATGAGGTATTCTGCAAGCGGATCACGATGTTTGGCGAATCCGAGGGTCACAGACACAGCACCCTCGGCAATCTCCACCTTCTCCACCATTCCAAGCTCCACGAGGTTCTTGTCACCCTTTGCAGGATGCTCTACCTCAAGGAGCCATTTCATTACTTCGTTTTCCTTCATAGGACTACTTCTTTACAATCTTCATTTCGTTGATGAGCCATTTTGCTCCACCAAACTTCTCGACAATGAAGAGCACGTAACGGATATCCACATTGATGCATCTCTGGAGCGCAGGCTCGAACATCACGTCGCTGCTCATTGACTCCCAGTTGCCGTCAAATGCAAGACCGATCAGCTCTCCTTTTGCATTCATGATAGGGCTTCCCGAGTTTCCTCCTGTGATGTCGTTGTTGCTGAGGAATGCCACAGGCATCTTGCCGTCAGCCATTGCATATCTTCCGAAATCCTGTTCTCTCCAGAGTTTCTTAAGTCTTGCAGGCACCACGAATTCCCAATTGTCCGGATCTTCCTTCTCCATCACGCCGTCAAGGGTAGTGTAGTATCTGTAGATTACGGCATCCTTAGGAGAATATCCTCCTACATGACCGTATGTAAGTCGCATTGTGAAGTTTGCATCCGGATATGAAGGCTCTCCCTTCTTCCACTCAAGAAGACCTTCTGTGTAGAGCTGGCGTGCATCAGCAAGTGCTTTTTCACTTTCTATTACCTTCAACTGGCCATTGACGCATTCGTCATAGATGACCATTCCATGGATGCATGCAGGGTCATTGAGAATCTCGGCTCCCTTTTCGTCGATAGCCTTTCTGAGCATTTCAGCAGAAACGAATGCACTGTTGTTGAACATGCTGTCAACATAGCCGTCTATGTTCTGCTGGCTCATCTCCTTGACATATGGAGTGTCAGCGATGTCACAATAGTGCTTTATCATTGCCTTGGCAACCTTCCTGTCTGTAGATACAGAATAATCGGCATATTGAGGTGCTATCCTTTCATATATGTTGTTGATTGCAGTGAGGGTATCGACTCCCTTTTGGATTTCCCTCTCCGCATATACGGCAAGTGACATTCCGAATGTGGTAAGCTCGATTCTGTATATGGTTTCAAATGCCTTTGTGAACTCGTTGTTGCCCTCCCTGCAGGCAGCTACAGCATCGGCAATATCAGAAAGGACTGTAGAGTATTTTGCTGATCTCTTGGCGTTGGCATCAACCCATTTCGTGAATTCTCGCTCCTCCTCCTCGGCTCTTTCGATGATGCCGAGCTTGTCGAAGGCAAGCTTCATTCCCTGCCACTTCTTCCATCCGTTGGATGAGCCCGAATACTTGCTTGCATACTGGATCTTCACCTTAGGGTCTGCGAGCATATCCTCGAGGAGTACGTTCTGTCTGATGGTACGGGCAGCGATACGGATGTCATTCTGCTCGATCTGGAACTTGAGTTCCGGAGATGTCTGGAAACGTGTTGTCCTTCCCGGGTATCCCATGATCATGGTGTAGTCGCCCTCCTGAACTCCTGCAAGAGATATCTTGAGAGGATTCTTCACCTTCAAAGGAACGTTTTCAGGCGAATAAGGAGCAGGATTTCCCTTCTTGTCGGCATATACGCGGAACATCGAGAAGTCGCCGGTATGGCGTGGCCACATCCAGTTGTCTGTGTCTGCGCCGAACTTTCCGATCGATGAAGGCGGTGCTCCTACGAAGCGTACATCCTCATAAGTCTTATATACTATAAGGTAATACACATTCTCATTATAGAATGACTCGATCTCCACATCGCAGTAAGGATTATGCTTCTTGGCATCGTTGATGAGCTTTGTGCATGCTTCCTGATAAGCTACGTCTACCAGAGAGTCTGCATTTTCCATCATCTTGTACTCCCTTTGAGCCTTCTCATATGCCTTGTCGAGGATAGATGTCACATCCTTCATGTACTCGAGGAAGGTTACGGTGAGTCCTTCGCAAGGAAGCTCCTCCTGGCGGTTCATTGCCCAGTATCCGTCCTTCAGATAGTCGTGCTCCACGCTGCTGAGCTTCTGGATGTTGCTGTAGCCGCAGTGGTGGTTGGTAACGAGGAGACCATTTTTCGAGATTATCTCTCCTGTACATCCGCCTCCGAACTGTACGATGGCATCCTTGAGTGAACTGCCGTTCACGCTGTAGATGTCTTTTGCAGAAAGCTTGCATCCGGCCTTCTTCATATCCTTTTCATTCATCTTCTGGATGAGCGGAAGAAGCCACATGCCTTCATCTGCAACTGCGCGTCCTGCAAAGATGCTGAGCGCCAATACAAAACATAAAATCCTTTTCATATGTAAATAAGTTTAAAATATTTTTCTAGAACAATGTCGGCTCCAGCTGTTTCAGATGGAAGCTCTTGCGGTGGTGAGGCGTGTAACCGTGCCGGATGATGGCTTCTACATGTTCCTTCGTCGGATATCCCATGTTCCTTTCCCATCCGTACTGCGGATATTCCTGTGCCAGCCTCCGCATATGCTCGTCCCTGTATGTCTTTGCGAGGACGGAGGCTGCCGCAATCGCCGCGAACTTTCCGTCTCCCTTGACGACGCACTGATAGCGGTAGTCATCAAATGGCTTGAATCTGTTGCCGTCTATAAGCAGAAATTCCGGCTTTACAGCGAGCCTTCGTACGGCGCGCTGCATGCCGGTTATGGATGCATTGAGTATATTTATAGTGTCGATTTCCTCTGCGCTGACCTCTTCTACCGCCCAGGCTATGGCTTCGCGCTCGATGATGGGTCTGAGCGTTTCCCTTGCCTTTTCCGTCATCTTCTTGGAGTCGTTGAGCAGCGGATGATGGAAGTCCTTCGGGAGTATCACTGCAGCGGCATATACCGGGCCGGCCAGAGGGCCTCGTCCGGCTTCGTCACACCCCGCTTCCACGAGGTCTTCATGAAGATAGCTCAAAAGGTGATTTTCATTGCGCATTCTGCAAAAATACGGAATCCGCACAAGTTTCGCAAGTCTATTTTTCCAAGCGCTTTTCGAGCATGTTTATGAGCTGATTTTTTGTTGCAATCGTCTCTTCATGACTTTTCACAAGTTTCCTGAGATATTCCACCTCGCGTTCAAGGTCGGCAACGCGTCCGTTATACTCTTCCTTAATTTCCTCCAGTCTCTTTCCCTGCATCTGGACAGGTCTGTAACCGAGGACGATTTCTTCCGTTGAGGTTTCCAACAGTTCGGCCAGTCTTATCACATTCCCGTTTACAATATTGGTTGCACCCTTTTCAAGATCCCTGTATGCAGTTACGGAAATGCCCAACCTGTGCGCAATGTCTTCCTGTGTCAGTTGGCGTTCCTTTCTTATTTTCCTGATGTTGTCCTTGATGGAAAAATTGTCCATGACGACGCATTTTATATGGTTTGGACAAAATTATTCCTTATGCAGACGCGTTATAAACAAGAAAATCTGATGAAAATCAAGCAAAACTTGTTTAAAAAAGAGAAAAAGTTTTAAAAAAAAGAAAAATATGATGCCTTTTCCTTCAAAAACTTCGGAAATTCTTTGCTTTTGATGATGGAATGGATGAGTTTTGCAGAAAAACTGAACGACCATGAAAGAAGCGGATTTTGAAAAGATGTGTTCCGGAATGTTTGATGGAAGCCCGGAAAGGACAGATGTTCCATATGTCCTCAATAACCTGTTTTACGAAAGATTCGGGATGTCATACAGGGAGATGTCGGACCTGATATGTAACGATAAATCCTAAAAACTACCCCTCTTCTATTGATATTGTGACTTTGTTTTATTAGATTTGCGAGGATGTGTCTTAAATGACACTGAAAGAAACACATAACAAACACAATAACACACAGAACTGATATGAAGACTTATTCAACTCAAAACATCCGTAATGTGGTTCTGCTTGGTAGCACCAAGGCAGGTAAGACCACATTATCTGAAGCAATGCTTTACGAGGGTAAGGTCATTGACAGAAGAGGTACAGTGGAAGGAAAGAACACTGTTTCTGACAATGCTGAGATTGAGCAGCTCAACCAGAGGTCCATTTATGCGACTCCGCTCTATGCAGAGTTCATGGACACAAAATTCAATATCATTGACACTCCGGGTGCTGATGACTTCGTAGGTGGAGCAGTGTCTGCATTCAAGGTTTGCGACACAGGAGTACTCGTTGTAAATGCACAGCAGGGCGTTGAGGTAGGAACACAGATCTACTCACGCTATGCGGGAGAGTATGGCATTCCTCTTATCGTGGCTGTAAACCAGCTTGACGGAGAGAAGGCTTCTTGGGAGACAACTCTCGAATCGATGAAGGAAGCATTCGGCAATAAGCCGGTTGTGGTTCAGTATCCTGTGACAACAGGTCCTGATTTCGATGGATTCATCGATGTTCTCAAAATGAAATATTATCGCTTCGAAGGCGATACAGGTAAGCGCCAGGACCTTGAGATTCCTGCAGACCGCCTTGAAGAGGCTGAGGAACTCAGAAATGCTCTCATCGAGCGTGCGGCAGAATATGACGATACACTCATGGAGACATTCTTCGATAAGGGTGTCCTTACAGAGGATGAGATCAGAAAGGGTCTCGGTATCGGTATCCGCGAAGGTGCTGTAATGCCTGTATTCTGTCTTTCTGCAAAGAAGGACATCGGCGTAAAGCGTCTGATGGAGTTCACTATCCGCGTAGCGGCTTCTCCAGCAGAGCGTCCATGCGTCACTAAGGATGGAAAGACATATGAGTGCAAGCAGGAAGCACCTGTATCACTCTTCATATATAAGACAGCAGTAGAGCCTCACCTCGGTGAAGTGGCATACTTCAAGGTGATGACAGGAGAACTCACTGAGGGTATGGACCTCGAGAATCCAGAGACTGGTGACAAGGAAAGAATCACAGCAATCTACGCTGTTGCAGGTAAGAAGAAGGAAAAGGTTACTGACCTCGTTGCCGGTGATATCGGATGTACAGTAAAGCTCCGCGCCGCGAAGACACACGTTACTCTCTGCACTCCAGGTGCCGACATCGCTTACAAGGATATCGAGTTCCCTCACTACAAGTACCGTTGCGCAGTCAAGGCAAAGGACGCCAAGGATGAGGAGAAGGTAAGTGAAGCAATGGCTAAGATTGCAGCAGAGGATCCTACATATATCATTGAGTATCACAAAGAGCAGAAGCAGACTATCCTCAAGGGTATGGGTGAGCAGCATGTGAACACACTCAAGTGGAGACTCCAGAATGAGAACAAGCTCGAGATCGAGTTCTCTGCTCCTAAGATTTCATACCGTGAGACCATTACCAAGGTCGCTTGTGCAGACTATCGTCACAAGAAGCAGTCAGGTGGTGCAGGTCAGTTCGGAGAGGTTCATCTCCTCATCGCTCCTTACCAGGAAGGTGTTGACCCAGGTAACCGTTTCAAGGTTGACGGAAAAGAGGTTGTCCTCAACATCAAGGGTAAGGAAGAGTTCGATCTCCCTTGGGGTGGTAAGCTCGAGTACTACAACTGCGTGGTCGGTGGTGCTATTGATGCCCGCTTCATGCCGGCAATCCTCAAGGGTATCAACGAGAAGATGAGCGAAGGTCCTCTTACAGGTTCGCTTGCGCGTGATATCCGTGTTTATGTATACGACGGTAAGATGCATCCGGTAGATTCAAATGAAATCTCATTCGTTCTTGCATCACGTAATGCATTCAAGGAGGCATTCCGCATCGCAGGTCCTACGATCATGGAGCCTATCTACAACGTTGAGGTGCTTACTCCATCTGAATACATGGGTGCATGTATGTCTGACCTCCAGAACCGCCGTGCCCTCATCGAGGGAATGGGCGAGGACAAGGGATTCAGC
>JAEIGA010015108.1_pt1 | contig 11758 bp, 17 predicted proteins | sample 9270691 | NCBI WGS metagenome assembly JAEIGA01 (sample SAMN17057246, study PRJNA624740) | gut metagenome | biome: biome; isolation source: fecal sample | host: Bos grunniens | place: China: Xizang | collected 2019
GCCTGAAATGACAGAAGAAAGTTATACAGCATTACTTGAAGAATTTAAATCATACAGAGAAGCCACCGATAAGAAAATGGCAGAAATGGTAAATAAAATGAATGATATGACAAATTTATTCAAGGCTAATGTTAAAGTAAATAGTGTATCCACGAACACTAAAAATACTAATGAAGATAGAAAAACATATCTTGAGAAAAAATTGAAAGCGAGTGTGAAATAAATATGGATATGATGACAAATAGTGAAGTAGTAGAGTACTTAGGTTTACCTGAGTCAATTATTAATGATTTAGCAACTCAGCAGGGTTCTACATGGGTTGCAACAGCAAATCAGTTTCTACAGGAATTGATAAATAAGATTGTTTACCAGACAGTAGATAGTTTTGGTTGGGATAATCCATTTAAGAAATATGATGGTTTCCCTGTTAATTATGGTGATAGCATTGAAAATATATTTGTAGAAGTTCCTAAGGGATATCAGTTTGATAAAGATGCTACAGACCCATTTACAAAAGCTAAGCATAGTGTTAAAGTTTTATATGCTAAAATTAACTATGAAATGCAGTATCAGGCAACTATTGAAGATGCATTATTACGTAGAGCATGTTTAAATGAATATGGTTTTATGAATATTGTTAATTCAATTTTAAGGTCTTTATCAACTGCTAAAAACTTAGATGAATATTTTGCTACAATTAGATGTTTAAATAATCCTGAGATTTTCGGTAATTCAACAGGTACAGTAGGTAGTAAAGAATTTGCTGAATTAGATTTATCAGATTTATCAACAGATAGTGAAAAAGCAAAAGCATTAACTGAAAAAATTGTTGATGATTATACATCATTTAAGTTACCAAAGACAACTAACAATGCATTACAGGTTGATACAGCATCAAATGATAGTGATATCTTACTTATCATTAAACGTTCTTTATACAACAAGATTAACTTAGATTATTTAACAGGTGTATTTAATTTAGAGAAGATTGACCTAATTAAGAGAATTCAGGTTGTTGATAGTTTCCAAGTTGAATATCTTGATGAAAATGAAGAAAAGCAGATTGCTGGTGAAGATTTAGGATTTATGATTGTAGATACTAGAGGTTTTGATAACCATGTTGCATTACAAGATGGTGGTTTAATTTATAATCCTAAAGGTAAGTATACAAATCATTTCTTAAACTTATGGAAAGTAATTTCATTTAAGTATTTCTATAATGCCACTGCATATAAAGTTACTTGGTCTGCAACAAGTGATGATAATCAGGGTGAATAATAATTAATAAATAGGAGGATAATATGATAAAATTACTATATGTTCGTGGAATTTCTGCATATGATACACCAAATTTTAATAGTTTATTAGAACAGTATTCGTTCTTTAATAGCATTGATGGAATTGAAATAGATGCGTATTATCCTCCTCATTATACAAATACCATAAAATTTAGTAGAGATGAAGTTGACAATATCTCAAAATATAATTACCTTATCCTAGAATTTAATGATAAAAAGTATTTCTATTTTATTGATAGAATAACCTATATAAATGAAGATGATTATGAATTAGTAATTGTAATGGATTCTATACAAACTTATATGTTTGATATTACATTTAATCAAAGTTTAGTATCTAGAAAATCAATAAAGAGATGGAATGGTAGTAAAATTAATAGAGATTATATCAGAGAGAATTTATCTCAAACATCTAAAAAATTAAAAACATATATTAATATAGAACAAGAAGGTTTTTATTTATTACAAACGGGATATAATTTTACTGAAGATATTAATAATTTACCAATGTATACTACAAATAATGATGTTAGAAATAGTAATGGTTGTTATTATTTTTTAATACCAATTCCTAAATATCATACAACTCAACTTAAGGTTACTATTAGATATACAGGGCATGTTGATACTACATTTGATATTACTCAAGGTCAACTTGAATATACTTTAAGAAAATTAGTTGATAATCCATATACATTAAATATTTATTATGTAAATACACTTCAATTTAAATATTTATATAATGTTACTCATACGCTAGTTACACCTGAAGGTTTACCATCATATGAGCAAATTATTATAACAGGAAGTGATGATTTTAAATTTTCAACATATTCATGTGTTGCAAAAATTAATAACGCTAATATTTGTGCATTTTCATTAAATAATGTAAAATTGGATTTTGTAAGATATAGTGCTATTCAATCAAATCCTAGTATAAAAGTTTATGCAAGTAATAATGCCCTACATAAAAATACATCAACAGGTGTTACATTTGATATAAGTATGATACCACAATTAATTGATGAAAATTATGTTGAATTATCATTCGGTGAACGTATGTGTGTTACTAGATATCCTTTACATTATGCTGAAACTAATCAATTTGATGTTTATGGAAATTATGATATTTATAGTGGTTTTAGAAATTATAAAATTGAAGAATATGGAAAAACATCTGATGAATATTTAACAACTACAGTAAGTTCAACATCTGAAACTTTAGACCTATATACTGATGCTTGGAAAACATATCAAGCACAACATAAAGGTGATTTAACTATTGGTATTGCTAATGCTTATGCTAAGAATATATATTCTGGTGTAAAGACTATGGCAGGTGGAGTTTCTACAAATAATAACAGGTTATTAACTTTTGATGAGAGTGGAATGGAACAAAAATCAATTGGTGCTTATCGTGTAGGAACAAATAGAATGCGTTTTGTTGAAGGTGCTACAGACACTATAGTTGCTAATGCTTCAGTACAAGCAGAACTTATTCAGTTACAGGAAAACATGGAAAGTACACCTGATACAACTAGATGTGGTAATGAATATTATAATGATTTTATTAGCAAATCATTAAATAATATAATGACAGTTTTAGTATCTGAGGATATTGAGGCAGTTGGTAGAAAGTTAGAATATCACGGATATAAAGTTATGGAATATACTTCTGATAATTTATTCACATATTCAAAAATTAGATATTATTATAATGTAATAAAAGTTGATAATGTATTATTAGATTTAAACATATTAACTACTAATGATATTGTTTATGATTTAAAAAATAGGTTTACTAATGGTTTGAGATTATGGGATATGTCACATAATCAATATATAACAGAGGGATTAAAATATGATAATGTAGAATTGGAGGTGTTATAATTGGGAAATCCTGTAAATAATTTCTCAGTATATGATTATTATAATTTAACTGAGTATGTTAAACAAAGAAATATTAAAAATCCATTTCACTTTAGATATTTACATGATATTGTAAATACAAAAATTGGAATGTTTAGTTATAAAAATTTACCGGGCAAGTTAACAGATGAAATTATGGAAACTGCAATAACTTTTAACCAAAAATTATGTTTTTATAACTCTATTACATATGGTGTTATTCTATGTAGATATTTACCTTTAAGTCAATATGATATTTATTGGAAACCTGAAAAAGTACAGATATTAGCATTAAATGGTACTACTATTGCTGAAGAAGTACCATATGATGATATTGTATTAGTTAGAGATAATATAATGGATATCATACCATTTATTTACATTAACGAGTATGTAGAAAAACTAGTTGAGTGTGAAAATACACTAATGAAGAATGTTAAGTTATTACAATTACCAGCAGTTTTTACAGGTAATAAACAGTTAATAGCTTCATTCAATCAATTAATTAAAGATGTATTAGAAATAAAACCTTTTTCAGTCAGTGATAAAACATTAGTTGAAAACTTTAAACAATTTGATATTAAATTAGGTGCTACACTTGAGGAACAATTATCAATTTACAAAAACTGGAAAAATATGTGTTTGGAAAGTATTGGTATTTATGGTGTTGAAACTCAAAAGAGAGAACGTCTATTAGTTCGTGAAATACAATCTCAAACTGAATACATTGATTTTATTTATCAACAATTAAAAAATGAAAGAGAAAGAGCGATTAAAGAATGTAATGAAAAATTTGGTACAAAAATCCAATTAGTAGAATGTTACAAACAGTATCGTTCTGAAGAAATTGATTTAACAGTTGAAGAAGAAGGAAAAATAGCAGATGCTACTAAAACGGAGGATAGTGAAAATGCAATATGATTATGCTTATGTAACAATAACTCTTAGAGATGCTATTAAAGAAGAACCTGATTTATTAGAAAACTTAGTATTAAAAACTCAAGAACAGACTAATAAATTTATTAAAGTATTTCGTGCTAAATGGGATTTATATGAAATTGGTGGAGAAACTATTGAACTTTTCAAAGCTTTCATAACTAATAGATTTAATTTAAAAATTGATTACTATCAGCAAATGATTGATGAATATGAAAAAGAATTTGATTATCTTGATGGTAGAAAGACAGTTACAGAATATCATGAAACAGCAGATACAAATAGTACAGATTATGATTTACCAAGAAGTAATGGTTCAGCTGGAAAAGCCACAACAAAAACAAATGTTAATGGTAATTTAGGATGGACTAGAACTTTAAAGGGTGATGAAGATGTTTTAGAATTAAAAGAAAGATATCTAAAATTTATAAGAAATCTGTATGAAAATTTTGCTGAAGAATTCAAAGATTGTTTTGCATTGATTTATGGTTAGGAGGGTTATATGAATAAGAAATTTGACTATATATTATCTACTATTGGAATTGCATGGTCAGTTCAAGATTTACAAAATATTATTAGTTTGATATTACTTATTATATCATTACTTAATATTTTATGGAAAGGTGGATATTCTATTTATACTCATGTAAAGAATAAGGAATTCAATAAAATTGAAAGTGATATAAAAGAAAGTAAAGAAGAACTAGAAAAATTAAACAATACAATAAATAAGGAGGAAAAATAAATGTTAGATTATAATACATTAAATGCTTTGGTTGAAAAAGGCATTGTTAATAAGGGTATCGAAAAGGAAATTTTAGATAAAATTATTACTATTATAGATACTCGTAAATGGTACACTATTTATATGCAAAGACAAACTAATACAGGTACATTAAAAACTATAGGACTTGTATTTAAAATACTAATGAATAACAAACCGTCAGTTCCAGAAGATGTATTAAATTATATTATTGATGAGCTTGATAAAATTCAAGATAGCATGGATAAATTATTCTATGTCATTCAAGTTTCGGGATTTGCAGTAAAAAATGATGATACTCAATTACAAGTATTTGGTGTTGGTGGTTATTATGCATATCCCGGTGCAACAAGAAATGGTATCCGTTTTAATACTCCTGATGGTACACTAGGTGTTTCAGATGCTGAGTTTAAAGATAGTACTTTCTGGACAAATTTCAAGGTTTATGAAAACTAATTTTATGATTTAAGTCTTGAAAACATTTAATAATACATTATAAAGGAGGTATAAAAATGAATACAAAAAATACTTTTATACAGAATCTAAAAGATACAACTACAGTATTACAGCAATTAAGAGTATGTATTGATACTATTAAATCATTCTATGATAATCCTCAATTTGATGCAAAGTCATATGTTGATGAAAAGATACTTGAAGTTAATGAGTCAATCAATGCTATATCACAAGAAATTGATGGTATTAATGATGATATTGATGGTGTTAAAAATAGGGTAACAACATTAGAAAATACACATACATATTGTGTTTCAGTATTGTATAAATTTGTAGATGATTGCGTTGGAAACACTTATGAGAATTATAATTTAATATTATATGCATTTATTAATTCTAACACTAAGCCAAATGAATCTGATGCATTAGATATGGTTATAGAAAAAGTACAAAATGATGATTTTACATTAAGTAATGTTAGAGTATATAGTCAAGAACAGTTTCAACCAGAATTTATTTTAAAAAGCTATTCACATGATACTCAACATGAAAATGTAATATTAATTAATTTTGATGCAACTGATGTAAGTGGATTTTTACCTTTAGATGGCGGATTTGATATTACAGATTATGATAGTATTAATATTGCTGAAGTAGCATAATCAAACTATGGATATCTAGAAATTATTCTAGGTATCTATCCTTGATTATGTTATATATACTCAACTATAGGGATAAGACTAATCAAAGTAGGAATACTGTCTTTTGCTGATAACAACTATAGCGTATATTATAATGTAATTTAATAATTTAAAAAGAGAGAGTATAAAATTACTCTCTCTTTGTTTTATTTATAAAATACTTTTAAATACCTTAATATTTTCTTTAATTCTAATTTATCATAATATTTGAATTCTACAAATATTGCAAAATGCTTAAATGTAGTTGAAACTTTATTTACATCTATGTTATATTTATCTAACTTACTCATTAAATATTTTAAAGTTACATAATCATAAATAGCAACAGTATAATATTTTGTATCATTAGGTTTACAAATATATTTCATACCTTTTGTATTTTTAAATAACTTATACCTTGTCATAATACCCCCTATAATATATCAATAAACATTGTCATAAGTGCTTGTGCATTATTATCTGCAAAATCTACTTGTCTATCATAATACATATATAATATATATTTCTTATACTTATCTGTAAAATATCTCATATAATACCAATTAATTTCATTACCATTTTCTAAAATAGGTATAGAATGTTCATCTTTGATTGCTTTATTTTTACTTTCTATTAATATTCGTTGATTATCTCTATTGTATAGGTTAAGGGTATAATCATTAAGAATAATTCTAATAAATAATTTATCAGTATTTCTTTTAGGAGTGTTTGCAATCATTTCATTAGTCAATACTTCATTTTCATAATGATATTTATTATATGCAGTGCCTTGAGTTAATTTATACAAAGGTGTTTCTTTTTCAATTTCAATAAGTTTAGGTGAATTATCACAGTATTCAATATATAAATTCTTTTCTTTATCGTAGTATTTTTTATTAAATACTTTTACTTTAAAATATTCACAATAAGGATTAAAGAAATCAAGATTATTACCTAATACAAATACTCTGCAATTAGGTCTGTTTCTAAATACAGTACTGATAAATTCGAATAATAGTTCTACTTCATTCTTTAAATATCTTTGAGATAAAGATTGTCTTATAATTGCTTCATCATATATAATTGTATCTACATTATCGAAATTGTTACTTTTATAATTTTGTGCAACTGACAATGCTTTTAAGTATCCTATTTCATATCCATTCCAAACATACGTTCCACCATCATTCTTATCTCCTACAAATTTTATATCATCAACAATATCATCTAGGAAATTTTTTAGTAATGCTGTTTCACTTTTATATCTTCTAAGGTAAATAAATTGTTTGCCTGTTGTCTTATAATGATTAGTACACCATATCTTACATTGTGTAGTTTTACCAATACCACGACCACCCATAGATACATTTAAGAAAGCATTGTATGATAATACTTTTATAATATCCCAATAAGTAGATACATCTATTCTCTTTTTTAATTCCATTTGAGATATGTCTATTTTTTCTTTTGGCATTTTAATTCTCCTTTAGTCTACGATTTTTAGGAATAATAAATTTATGCCTTTCTATAACATCTAATTCTATACTATCATTTTCATTATAAACATAATTTTTTAAAATTACTTCTACTTCAATTTTAGCAGATTTAGTATACTCATTAACATTTTTTAAAAATTCTTCTATAGTTCTATCATAAATCATTTTCTTATTCCTCCTAATTTCTTATTTGAAAACTTGTAGGTACTAAGATAATACCACCTTTTACTTGCTTAGGCATTAACTTACACCCCTCTATTGTAAAACCACGTTGAAAGACTTTAAAGATATCATCTCCATATTTTTCTAATGCAAGACGTTTTGTCTTTTCGTCCATTCCAGCACATGTGATATTATACTCTAATTCACAAGTCTTGTTATTCCATTCTGTAAACACATAAGTTTTCTGTCTTACATATTTACTTGTAACTTCTAATCCCTCAAGTTTAAATTTTCCTAAAATATGATTATCTAACATTTCTTGAGGTAAAGTTCCTAATGTATGAACACTGTCTGTATCACAATATACAAACTTATCAAATCCTGTTGCTACAATAGCATTATCTAATACTAAATGTGCATATGATGTAATAGCAATAGCCATAGGAAGATAATATTTTCTCATATCCTGTTCTTCTGTATTCTTAAATGCTAGAACACCATCTTCATCAATATATGGTATTTTACTTTTTCCTTTACAATTAGAACCAAATTTACCATATAAACTATTGAGCATTAATTTTGCTATTATTTTCTTTCCACCTGTTGTAGTGTTTTTGATTGCATACCATTTATCTATATATCGTTTAAATATATTTGTTGATGTATTAAAACCCCATATTTCTTGAATATACAAAAAGCTAATATCATAATGCCTCTTTAATATTTCAAAATCAATATTAGATATGAATAAACATTCCATTTCTTCACTATTTATATAATAACTACCATCACCAAACATTACATTCTTTTTTAGTAAAGTAGGTAAATGCCCTTCTTTCAAAGTGAAAGTTATATTTATTTTGTATAATTCAAATTTATATGTACCCATTTTACTACATTTTATAGGTAAACCATAAGGCAATTCCATATCGTGCATAATATAAGGATACATAGAGTTTACATCAAATCTTTTTACATCATGACATATAACATTTTCATAAATAGGATTTACTTGACTTCTACCACCTCTATATGCTTGTCTATATTCAATAAGGAAATTTTCATCTAACGTAGGAAAGAAAGATTTCATAAAAGGAAATGAGTCGCTAAAATTATGATATGCACAACTTGCAGTAGTCATATTTTGTAATCCATTTTCTTTTAATTCTTTCAATGCTAATGCTACAATCTTTACATCATTAAATACATATTCTAATTTCTCATCATCTATACTATAATCATCATAATCTATGCAACCTTTTAACATTGGTAAATTAAATGATTTAGCAATTACAGCAACAGGGAATGGTAATATCTTCAAACTATCTTGGAAAATAACTGTAATTCCAGCTTGAAAGTGAATTGTAATTTGATAATATTGTCCCTCTTCAGAAATCAATGTATTAAAACATTTGTTATCTTTAGAGAATATCTTATCTTTGTATTCAATTTTATTATTTATTATCCAATTAAGAATAAAAGAACCATCAAATTTTAAATTATGAAAATATACAACATATCCTTTTAAATTTTCTTTACAATATTTCATAAATTCATCTATTGTAAAGCCATAGTTAATTATTTTACCATACATATCGGATATAGCGTATAACCAAACTTCAGTATATCCATTTTCTATATAAAATTTTTCTGTCTTTGTTTCAAAATCAGCTACTACCCATTTCTCTACTTTTGCCATTATATATCATATCCCATATCTTTTAAAGTAGCGATTAGGTTATCTCTAAAATCTGTAATTGCCTGATAAGCACTATCAAAATTTCCCTTAGCCTTTTTATATCCTTTTAGATAATCATAATAATCTTTCATATAGGGAAACATATCACTACCACCTATAAACTTACTTAAACTCATACTTTTAACAATATCTATTAAATTATCTTGAATTCCCATTTGTTCCATCATTTTAATATAGTTATTTTTGTATGTTAAATTTTTATCATACATATAGTTACCACTTGCAATATATTCATGTAATAGATATGCTTTTACTATATGTGGGTTATTAAAATCAGTAATCTTTTCAGGTTTCATATATTCATAGGGAATTAGATTGTATGTTTTATAAACCATATCAATATACTCTTTTGTACCTACTTTATATTTATAACCAATTTTAAATCCTGAAAATTTGCTATCATTTGTAGCCATAAAATACCTCCTAAATTATAATATAAGGTGGTAATATTTCAACCACCTCATATTTATTACTTATTACTTTTCAGAAATTACATCTAAATCAGATAGAGAACGACTCTCAATTTCAAGATGTGAAATCTCTCTAAAATTCTGAATTACAATTACAGGCTTTGTCATTGTAATACCATCTTTATTTTCATATTCTTCATCTTTGATAAAATAATCATTCTTATCCTTATCAAGTACAACCTTTACAGGGAAATCTACATCAGCCCCTAACATTTTATTTTTAAAATTAGTTGATAAAGATGCTGAAACACAAATTCCTGTTTTTTCTAACTTTACGAAATATGTATCTCTTTCAAAACCTCCATTTCTATAAACTTTCTTAAATAAACTTACTGTTTCCATATTTTTCTTTTCCTCCATTATATAATATTTGATAGTATATGGATTAACTATCACAGAGGGAAACTAGAACTTTCTAATTTCCTACTGTCATATTTAATCTTTTAAATTAATTACTAAAACTGGGGTATAATTTCTTTCACAACGGGGGTATAATGTACAATACCAATTTTCATATTTTTTGAAATCAAAGTCAGTATTTGATAAATCACCCCATAAACCATTGAATAGCGTAACTGTATCAAATATCATTTTACTCTTATTTATGAAAACCTTTTTAATTTCAACGTGTACACTTGCTGGTAAACTGTCTGCTATATTTTTAAATTTTATCATAATTTACCTACCTCTATGTCTAACATTCTCATAACACTTTTAAATTGTATTCTATGTAGAGGATTAAATTTCTTATAACATTTTGCTAAATACCAACAAGTAGTAATTGATATAAAATTATCTTTTGTATATTCACTCATATAATAAATATCACCACTTGATGTAACAAATAATAGGGGGGTGGAGTAATAAACAAATACAATCTCAACATCAAAATCGTTTTGTGGCAGTTGTTTATATGTCCATTTCTTATTTTGTTTACAATAGTCTATTAAATCGCTAACATTTTTAATATCTTTGAATTTCATTTTTACACCTCTTTTTATAGTAAAATTTAGGATATCGCTATATTTCAAGCGATACCCTATATATTAACTTTGTACTATTGTACATCAAATTTAAATGTACCCTTTAAAATACCATTAAAGCCATTTTCCATTTCGCCTTGAATTTCAACTTTTGAACCGTTAATTGTACCTGTACAACCAATATAACCATTTTTTCTAAGATATGCAAAACTTGCACTTTCGCCGTTTGGATTTTTTAAATTACACAATTTATCAAGAGCCATAATATTTTCACCCTTTTGGTTTGTATAATCCAACTTTCTAATGTTTGGATTTTCTAAAACATAGCAATCCTCTTTTTCTTGTACTTCATTAAGTGAGATATACACTTCCATTCCAAGGGCTGGAACATCAACCCACGCAAATCCCTTTTCATTGACTTCCTTTGTACCTTTTACAGATAACTTATAGATATTTTTAACTACTAATTTTTCCAACATATTTTTTTTCCTCTCTTTCATATTTTATTTTATTTTTATTTTCAAGTGATATGTTAAAACACTTGTGTATAGTATCGAGTTTTTACTCAATACCATAGTACAAATATTTTAATATCTGTAAATTCTAGTATTATTAACAATTATATAATCACAATATACAACCATCCCATGATGTAAAAATTTTAAACACCCCATAACTTTACTTTTACAGATTTTCAAATTCATTAATTCATCTATTGTATAGTCATTATCTTTTTCTAATTCCACAGCACCTATTAAGTTATTATCTTTATATAGTTCTAGTTCTAATGTCATATAGTTTATACCTCTTTCCTTTTTACAACTATATTATAGCATATATTCGCACA
>JAEIGA010015109.1_pt1 | contig 11757 bp, 9 predicted proteins | sample 9270691 | NCBI WGS metagenome assembly JAEIGA01 (sample SAMN17057246, study PRJNA624740) | gut metagenome | biome: biome; isolation source: fecal sample | host: Bos grunniens | place: China: Xizang | collected 2019
AAGATTGTGGATTAGAAAAAGAAATAGATATTATTTTTGAAACATTATATGATTCAGCAACCGACTGGGACATATATTTAAAAAACGATGAAAATTATGTGTAAAAATTTAACAGAAGAACAAATTAGAAGATTGAATTTTAATTATGGTAATGCTTGGAAAAATAATCCTGAGCTTTATTTATTAAATTTAGAGAGAAATAAGATAGTAAAGTATTGTGATCATTGTGGTCGCGGAATGACAGAAAGTGATGTAAATGATTATGGTAGTTTATGTGAAGATTGTTATAACAAAGAATATTATGATTAATTATGAAAAGAAGTGAGTTTAAAGTATCAAATGAAATTAATCCAGGCAAAGATTTTTATCAATATTCAAATAAATTTTGGATAGAGAATAATCCATTACCAAAGGATAAATCCAGATATGCGACATTTGATAAATTGCATGAGGAGAATTTAGAAAGATTAATGGAATTGATTGATAAACCTAGTGCAAATCTTCCAATTCCTCTTCAAATGAAAATAATTAATCTTCGTAATAAATATTTACAAAGAGATTTTTATAAAAATGCTAATTATTTCAATGAAAATATTTTAGCAAAAATCACTAAAAAAGAAAATCTCCAAGAATTACAAAAACTACATACTTCTTGGATGAGTAAGGGAATTGGATATTTGTTTGACATCTCTATAGATTCAGATCTTAAGGATTGCGATAATAATATCATTTATATCTCACAAAATGGTCTAAGTTTAAATCGTGACTATTATGAAGATAAAGAAATTATGAGTAAATTTAAAGAATACATTACAAAAGTAGTTGGAGAATTTACTTATGGTAATCAAGATATTCTTATAGAAACTGCACTAGAATTTGAAAAGAAATTAGCAAGTTTTTCAAGCACTGAAACTCAGATGAGAGATGTAGAAATGAGTTATAATATTTACACATTTAATCAACTTGTTTCTGATTTTCCGGAAATTCCATGGCAGGACGCATTTGAATCATTTGGAATTCCTGTAAATAATTGTGGAAAGATTTGTATAGGACAACCAGAATTTGTTAGAGGTCTCAATGATTTTCTAAAAGAATTAGGGAATGTTCCAAATGGAATGTATAAATATTTTGCTTATCTGTTTTATACTGCAATTGATTCATTTGCTCCACATTTGAGTACGGGTTCATATGAAGCTTATTTTGATTTCTATTGTAGAACTCTTAAAGGACAAGAAGAACCTGAACCAATAGAAAAACGAGCCTATTATTTTGCGGCAGGAACATTTAGTGAAGCAATAGGTAAGAAATATATTGAAAACTATTTCAGTGGAAATTGCAAAGAACATGTTCTTCAGATTATTGAAAATCTTAAAAAGGTTTTTAAAGATAGAATTGAAGCACAAGATTGGATGTCTGAAGAAACAAAAAAGAAAGCATTAAAAAAACTATCTACCTTCCACACAAAAATAGGTTATCCAGAAAAACTTAAAGAATATGAGTGGATTGATTTTGATATGCATGACTGTTTCGTTAAGATTAAGATGGATATTATAAAACAAGAAATCCTTCATGAAGTACGGGAAAAGCTTGGAAAACCTGTAAATAAGGATGAATGGTTTATGTCACCGCAAACAGTAAATGCTTATTATAATCCGACTACTAATGAAATCTGTTTTCCTGCAGGTATTCTCCAATTTCCTTTTTATAGTAACTCTGTCTATGAAGCTTGGAATTATGGCGGAATTGGAGCAGTAATTGCACATGAAATGACTCATGGTTTCGATGATCAAGGTAGATTATTTGATGAATACGGAAATATGGAGAACTGGTGGACTGATGAAGATGCTGAAAAATTTAAAGAGATAACTGGTAAATTTGTGGAATATTGGGATAATGTAAGAGTTCTTCCAGATCTTAATGCAAACGGAAAATTATCTCTTGGTGAAAATTTAGCAGATCATGGAGGTGTTCGTATTGCTTTAGAGGCATGGAAAAAATTTGGTGATGGAACTGAAGAAGGTCTTCGTGAATTTTTCTTAGCTTACTCAGCAAATTGGGCTGGATCTATCAAAGAGGAAGAAATGAAAAGACGAGTAATTGAAGATGTACACTCACTTGGTAAAAATCGAGTGAATGATTGTTTATGTCATTTTGATGAATGGTATGAAGCATTTAATATTACAGAAGAAAGTGAAATGTTTATTCCAAAAGAAAATAGATTAAGTATTTGGTAAATAAAAAGAGGGAAAATTCCCTCTTTTTATTTTTCCCTTCATTTCCTTTTTAATGTAAAACTAAAATATAAAAATTATGAAAGAAATAAAAATTCAAAACTCAAATTTATTTTTAATTGAAACTGATATAGGTGGAACTGATAAATATGCTTTAGGTTCAAGTAAAAAGAAGATGAGATATCAGATGGTTGTAGTAGAAAATTTAGTTAATAATAAAATTTCAACTAAATTTACTTACGGTGAAAAATGTACATATTTTCCAACCTCTGATCATAAGAAATTATATATCCTCATGAAGAATAATAAAAGATTCGGAAAGGATATAAAACTAAGTGAAGAAGAAAGTGTAAGTGTTCTCAAATTCCTCAGAGAATTCATCAAGTATTATCCTCTTGAATGTGAGCCTCTTGTATTTTCTTTAAGAGATAAAAATTTAATTGAAACTTATCAATCCTCTTATGGAAAAGCAATTGATTCAACATTTATTCCTCTTGTTTCTGAATTAATACAAGATCCAAGTAAGATAAATATGGAGAATAATACTGATGAATTTCTCATTAAGGACTATAAAAGAAGATACTCAATTATAGATTTTTTGGAAGAACTTAAGAATGATCCAGAATCAAGAATTAAAGTAATTCCAGATATCTTACATTATAATAGAGTGTCTCCAAAAACAACAGATTTATCTAAAAATACTGTAGAATATTTGGACATTCCGGGAAAGATTTTGTCTATCTCTAAATCAAAGAGCAAAGCAAATATTAACATTACTTATAATGCTTTAGTAAATATTACAACACCAGATGGAACTGAATACAAAGAATATTCGTCTTTGAAAAATTTCTGTATAATGAAAGAGGGAAAACTTAATACAAAACATATTTGTGTTAAGATTAATCCTAAACTGGCTAGTAAGTTAAAAAGACTTGGTGCAGTTTATACAAAACTTTTAAAGGATACTTATATTCTTGACTTATCAAAACTTCCTCTTTATTCTAGAAATAATATAGGATCAGTTCAAGCTTGGATGTTAGAAAAATATGAATATGATTTTCAATGTCTTAAATTTAAAGAAGAATATATTAAATTCTTGATGGAAGCTAAAGGAATAATTCCTCCTATTCCTCTTGAAATAGATACTACAAATAAAATTTATTCCCCAAAATTATTTCAAAGTAAGTCTAATTGTAGTTATCTGGCTTGGATTTATGAAGCAGAGATTACTGATTCAGTATTTCCTAAAACATCCGCTAAAAGAAAAATTATTTTTAATAATAGCGGATCTATTGAAAACACCGGATCAACTCCAGGTAATATAATTAAAGAAGTGAATCAGGAGCTTCTCACAGAAACCCTTGAAGACCTCTTAATTAGAACTAGAAAAGAAATGAAAAAGAATAATGAATTATTAACAAATTCACGATTCAAATTAATACTATCAAAAGATTGTAAATTCAATTCTGGAATGGGAAGTAATGCTTATGGAAGATCTATGAGCCTTAAAGGAAAATATGGAAAAATTAATCTAATTTGGAATATAAAAGAACAAAAAATTTACACTTATGAGAAAGGAAAATCTATCAATTAATGTCGATATCGTTGACAAGAATGGAACACCTAGAACTATTGTATTTAGAAAAGGTAAACCAACTGGCGAAGGAATGCCAACAGAATTTTGTCAAAGAAATTGTGAACTAGCTACTATTTGCGAAAGAGTTAAAAGTCCTGTGACAGTTACGGACCCAAAAGAAGATACTCTTCAAATTTGGTGTGCACAACAAGAGATCGACAGTACATATTATCCAGTAAACGTAATTCAAGAATTGCCGGAATTATTTGAGGGAATTATTAATCAAAACCCTGCATTTCGTTTATCTGAAATTAAGGAAAAGATTTGTCCCGATTTCTGTATGGATTATGTAGAAGGAGAAGTTTGTGAAAAATGCAAAATTCCCGGAAATAAAATGTGTATGATTTCTAGACTCATGACAAATAAGATAGAAGAAAATGAAGAATAAAGTTTTCCCCGCACTAAAATAGTGCGGGGAAGTTTTTTTATTAAAAAAAAAAGAAAATAACCACGTCCTCACGACGTAGTTATTTTTAAACTTAAAAAAATATAATGATAATATTCAACTCATATATAAGGAAGATATGGGAAAATAAAAGATAGACGACACGCAAAATTGCGTGTCGTCCTTTATATTTTATTTACATTATGGTCCAGAGTTCAAAAAAGTTTGAAAAATCTGGATATTTCATGTGACAATATCCATTAATTCCAAAGTCTTTTCCCCAAGAATTTCTAATAATTAAACCATCCTTATTATACCCTACAATTGAGATAGCATGTCCCCCTAAATTTTTAGGCCCGTTCCAAAAATCATCTGTCTCTTGATTTTTAACAATTAATCCACCAATACAAGGTCCATTAACAATTATTGCATACTTAAGTATCTGAAAACTACCTATCATTGCATAACTATCAATATCTCCTTCTCTTTTTAAGAATTTTAGGGCTTCTTTTATTTGCATCCCTTCTATATTCTTATTTTCTCGAATATTATATATTCTTTCTAAATCTATTTTATGATCTATTATTTGACCATCCAATAAGTTCTTTTTCCAATTAATCCAAGAAGAAATTGAGCAAGGAACACAAATTGACTTATTACCTTGATCTAAGACTTCAGGCAAGAAATTTTCATAAGAATACTCTTCAGGTAGCTGTATTTTATCTCTAAAAGAGAAAATTTCCTCAGTTCCATCTAAAATAGATGCCGTACATCCAAATATCATTTTCCAATTCTTTTAGTAATAAATATACTATCTTTCTTAAATTGTGCAATATATACACTAGATCCTTTTACATAAAATTTTTTTGAAATTAATTCAGATGTTTCATAATCTTTTAAACTAAGATCAAACCACCAAACCATGTTTGGTAAGGTATCTGAATTAATCATAGAATCTACTTGATATCTTGTAAAATATTTTTCATTACATATATCAGTAATTGTACTAGGTCCTTTTACAAAATGACTCGTAGTACAAGATGCTATAATAAAAGAAATTAATATAATTAAAAAATTACGCATCATAGGATTTAAATATTAGTTAAGTCGGGTCCCCATAATTCTTGAGTGCCACGTCCAAATTCATAACCATCTTGCATTGGTCTAGGATCTGGGTAATTAAACTCAGAAATAGGATAATTAGTAGACCCACTACAAGCATGACAATCTGTTTGTGGTGTAAGATATAGGTGTGAATAATTATATCTTAGTTGCATATATAGTGAGGTGATGAAATTAACTGTAGCAGTAACAAAAAGTACTTCTAAATTATTTTCTTCATCTTCTTCATTATCTGTAGGAATTCCCATAGCAACTAATAAATCAAATAACTCTCCATAAATAATCTGATCCATTATGTTATGATAAAGTTCATCATAAGCATCTAACTTTTGTTTCATGCTTTCTGCACCTGATAAAATCATCTGCTTTTCAATATACTCCATAACATTTGCTACGTAAGGCTCTAACTCCCCTGAAGGATACCATCTGATAACGCTTATTCCAAAGATATGACCGAGTCCATAGGAAGCTAACTTAAGTCTTACGTAAGTATCTTCCTTAAAGCGTGCCATTATTATCTTCGTTATTATCTTCTATATTATTAGAAAAAATACAAATATTTCCCCAGTATAAGCCTTTAAGCTTTTTACTTTCTTCATCGAGAAGTAAGTAAAGTTCACCCATAGTAGCGTCAGATGGGATCTCATAGACAACATCTAATCTAGAAATATTGAGAGAGAAAATTCCTTTACTACTTTGTCCAATCTTAACCTTTCCATCATCAGTCGATGAAATATTAATACCTTCTCCAGCTACTAAATCTGAGGGGAAAATTGAATGATTTGCCAATTTATGAATCGCAACTTCGAGGTGATTCATTGTAATAGCATTTAAGGGTGTTTCATTATCCTTAAATATAATTCTATTATAATTATACATAATCTTTTTGAATTTTTTAATTATAAAAACAGTGGGAAGGAGGTCATTGAGGCCTTCTTCCCCTGTATTTATTTAGTTGTCATTATCATCAATTTCCTCAAAATCTTCTGCTTTGAGAATAACTATCTCACCATTAAATTTAAATTGTCCAAGATATGCACTACCTGTAGTCCAACCATTCAATTTAAGTCTAAGGAGCTTTCCTTGATCAGCTTCAATCAATGTAGCCATCTGACCATTTTTGTGTATTTTAACTTCAGTCTTTTTCATACCCCGTAATTATTAATGTTTAGAGAAATCATATTCAACAAGCAAATTCTTATAAGGTTCCCAATAAGTATAACCAGTAATTCTTTCAATTGCGCCCTTAGGTACATAAATTACTTGAATATTAGGACCAAATACTCCAGGCTCATTTGGAAGTTGTGGAACACTATCTTCTGCAATATTCCAGTAAATCTTAGTAAGTCCTGAATTAGCGAATGCACTTGTTGTAATAAGAGAATTACTTCCACCGATTCTAGTTACAGAAGATGGGATAGTAAGTTCTGTTAATGCTGTACAACCGTAGAATGCGCCATTACTAATTGAAGTTAATGTATCAGGAAGTACTACTTTATATAAAGATGTACATCCTCTAAATGCATATGAAGGAAGCGTTTGTAATCTACCTAAGTTTTTAACTTCAGTAAGTGATGTACAATTTTCAAATGCACTTTGATCCATACCAATCAAATTAGGTGCTTCTACAGTATTAAGACCAGTACTATGGAAAGCTCTATTACTGATATTAGTGATATTATCAAGGGCAATAGACTTCAAATTAATACATCCCTCAAACTCACCGATATAGGATAAAGTAGTTGAATATGATCTAACCTGAGTATAACCAGTAAAATATTTTAATTCATCAAAATTAACGAGATTACCATTACTGTGGAAAATACTACTATCACCAGTTTGATTTGTAAAATGCAAAACATTCATTGCATTCTTTTCTGTAATAGTATCCTTATTTTCACCCATCCAGTTATTCTTCTTCATGTGATCGAGAATAAGGTTCTTAAGGAATGTATTACTTTCTTCAAACCAAATATAATATACACCTACAGTAATATCGAGACCCTTAAAGAATTTTTCCAATTCTTCCTCATCTCTCTTGTATGCATATTCTACCTTAACCTTACCTGTAATTTGAGGAGGGGCTGCAGTCATACCACCATTATCAGCTACACCATAATAATTTCCAGGAACTGTTAAATCGCGGAGAGTACTAAGTACTTTCACACTACTTGCACCGATAAATTCTTCATTTACTCCTTCCAATCGAATATTTCTGATTGCACGAATACTTAACTTATTCTGAGAATCTATAATATCACTTACAAGCTTTACTGCAGGAACTCCCGGAGAGTTCTTAATAAAGACTGTTGTAATATTATCGGTACTTTCGAAAGAAATATTTTCATGCTTCAACTCCTTACAGTTCAAGTAGATCAAGTTACTTACTGCAGCTGGATAATCAATCTTAACAAGAGGAGCACCACTAGCAAAATTAAAGTTAGTTACACCAGTTCCCTTAGCATTAATTTCCTTTAAACGTGTACAAGTATCTAATTTATCAATTATAAGCAAATTCTTATAATTTTCTAAGTACAGTTTATTGAGTGACGCAGGAACAGAAATCTTATTTGCAGCATGAAGAACTTCTGCTGGATCTGGATTTCCCAAAATTAATTCTTTAATTGAAGAGAATGAAGCAAAGTTTGGAGAATAACCACCTTCATCACCGCTACCTGCTGCAAAATTTAATTTATGCAGGTCACCAATACTTGAAAAATATGGAGCACCGTGAATATAAAGAATCTGGTCACTTACATTAGTTCTTAAGTTTAATGTAAAGGTTTTTGGTTCACCTTCATAACATCTATTACCATAAACAATAGGAGAAGTACCATTATCCATTGTTGGATAGTGAGTTAGATTTGGTGTAAGTGTTAAGTCAACTGTGCCTTCAGTTTCAGTAGTAAAATAACGAACACTGAATGAATTATTCTTAACTTCAGGAGCATAGTCACCAAAAGAATACTTAGAAGTAATATACTGAATACGTTTCTTATACCAAGAAGACTCAGCTGAATAAGCATTACCTAAAGATTGATTTAATGGTGAAATTTCATTTTCATACTTCTTCAATTCTCTGTATTGGAATGCCTCTTCGTATCTATTAGAATCACTATTATACATAACTTCTGGGAAATACTTCTTTACGTTCAAGAAATATTTCTTATAGAAGTTAAAGAGAATTTCTGAATGTGATCCCACATTAGTATCACTAAGAGATTTCATTATATTAAGCAATTCTCCCATTACTTTATAATATTCATCTGCAAAGGCTTCTTCTAGAACATTAAAGAATACATTAGCTTCACCATTCCAAACAGTCTTACCATCTTTACTTCTATCATGGACTTCTACATGATATCCTTTAGAAATAGTACCACCATTATCAATAGGACCAATTGTATCTGCGTCATCAAGTCTCCATTTCCACTTACCATTTTCATCTAATTTACCATCAGATCCCTTAGTTTGGAAAGAATATGGATATGTATTCTTAGCTCTCTGGTCAGTACCTGCAAAGAATTCAATCCAACATGACTGGAACAATGAGTCTCTGATATCCCACCATTCTGATGCTTCATCACGGAATTTCTGTAAACGTGCCTTTTTGAATAAATTATTCTTTTCTTCAGCAGACAAAGATTCAAAATTTTCTGTAGTAGCAATCGTTTTTGGCTGTTCAATAGATTCCTTTTCTACTACAATTGATGGAATTGTATATGTCTTAGAACCTGCAGATTGAACATAATACCAGTTACAAACATAATCTTTAAGATCTCTCTTTAAATTAATTTGTCCGTTTCCAGTATCTACTGCTTCTACTTTTGTATCGAATATATGCCAAAGATTATAGTCACTTGTCCAATATTCTGTAGCTGCAGAAATTGTTTTTGAATTTACTGCTTCCACTAATTCTTCATATGTTCCTTCAAATGGGGTAATATTTTGACTACATTCATATGCAATTGTATATGGAGCATGGAAAGTAGTATTAAATTGACTTAAAATATTACCAACAGCTGATTCATCGTCACTATCTGCGCAACCATAATTAAAATCCCAAGAAGAAACGCCATCATACTGAAATGCTTCAATCTTTCCGTTTGCATTACCTACAACATACTTCACATGGTCACTACCAATCTTCCAAGGTACCTGGAAATTAGCAAATTCTGCACCATTATCCGAACCTTCGATAGAAATCATTCCCGGGAAATCATCATAATCATATCCAAAACAAGGATCATCTCCCTTGTGAGGACCTCCAGTAAACAATCCCTTAAATTCATACGTAACCTCACCAGTTCTCTCATTTACTTGTTTCCAGAAACCTAACATAGGCTCTTGATAAACAGAAACACGTACGAGCGGATCTTTAAGTGTTGCAGCATTAGAGAATCCCATAGCCTTCCATGCATCTGTAAATGCATTTACTGAACCAATCTTATGGTCTTGCATTGAAGATGCCCAGTTTTTCTTCATTACAATCTTCTTACACTTAGGGATTCCTTCAAACATTGGAACGCTCTTACTCTGTATTATATTAGTATATCCAATAATAGTTTCTCCATCCTCATCATAGATTGGATCACCCTTATCTTCATACCAATTACCTTTACTATCCTGTGCAAGAGGCCAATATTCAGTATTATCTTTTGTACCAAATTGCAAATTCCATTCCCAATAACCTTTAGAAGAAGTACCTTGCCCTTTTACTCCAACATTAGTAATCTTTAAGGAATTACCTGCATTATTACCAACATTCTTTACTGAATAGAGCTCAAGATTACCCTTCGGTTCTGTCTGAGATAAGTATGAAGGCCAGCTAGGTCCATCAAATACAAAGACATTATACTGATCGACAGTATTATTGAAAGTGATCTGTTCATTACCGAGCCAGTTCTTTTCTGTTTCTGCATCAAATACACGGTTGTTGTCAGATACTTCTTTCTTTTCGTCATTTGACATTAAACGATTGATGAAATTCTTAACAATACCTCCCTTAGAGAGTGTTATAGGATATACTCGAATTCCATAAATATCAATATCTGCACCATCTGAACCGATAATTAAATTACCTTGAGAAACTGTTGCCATTGAATCGGAACTAGAATATTCGTATACTTTAGCTAGAATACCATCAACGTATATACGTATAAAATTAGTTGATATACTTTCTCCGGAAATAAGTTTGGATGCATAATCAATTGAAATTGCTACTCGAAGACGTATATTATCATCTACTGCAATTTGTTGAGAAATACTATCTGGCAATTGTGACGTAGAAGTACATACTTTATTTGGATAAATCTTAATACCCAAACGGTTACTTTCATCACCACCACGAGGAGACGAAATATCAATAACAGGCAAATTATAATCAGAAACATTTCTTACGATATAATCAAACTCTATTGTACGAACATCAGTAGAATTTGCCATCTTAAGAGGTGTATAATTAATATTTACCTTAGATCCAGATGGTACTCGTAAGAAAGATGAAGTTACTGATCCACCGAAACGATCTGTTTCTGTTTTTGTACACCAACCATCATTTTCTGACCAAGAGAAATTTGTCCAAGTAGCAGTATGGTAAGTACCATTCATACTATTCTTAACCTCTTCTCTTCTATCTTCAAGATTATTTCTACCTACTGGATTCATATACCAAGAAGCGCCCAAGACTGGAGAGAATGTAGTTTTGTTACTTACAGATACTGTAGTTTCACTTAATACTCTAGAACCGCTACATGTAGCAGAGATGAGAAGCTTATAGTCATTATTTGCTTCAATACTACCTAAGTCATAATTAAATGAATAGACAGTAGACATTGACTTTTTGCCTGAATTAGTATCAACATCATTGATCTTATCACCATCCTTTTCGATTACTGTCTTAAATGAAACATTTGTTTGTCCATCTGTTGCAAGACTATCATAGATTGCATAATCAAAAAGTTTAACGCTAGAACCTGTATCAACTTGCTTAAGCAAATTATTAATTGCCATCAATCTAATTGTACCTGGAGCAGACTTAATACATATAAACTGTCCTGAAATAGAGTCTGTTCTAACATCAATATTCTCTTTGCTTCGGATATATGCAGTAACTGTCATAACTACATTTTTTCCTGGATGCTTAATCTGATGATTAACATCTATTGTTCCTGCAGGCGCGTCAATAATCTGTTCTGGATAACTGCTTGGAGAAATCCCACTACCTGAGTAGTTAAGTACGATTTCACGTTCACCTGACCCTGGAGCACTAAATTGAAGATTGATGTAACCATCATTATCATTTTGTGAAAATGCAGTTTTCCACCAGTCTTCTGTCTTAAAGCTCAAAGACATGTCTGTGAAAGTGATATAATAATAGAAAG
>JAEIGA010015110.1_pt1 | contig 11757 bp, 8 predicted proteins | sample 9270691 | NCBI WGS metagenome assembly JAEIGA01 (sample SAMN17057246, study PRJNA624740) | gut metagenome | biome: biome; isolation source: fecal sample | host: Bos grunniens | place: China: Xizang | collected 2019
CCGGCACCACATAACCCCGGTCTGCCCCAAGCTGCAAGGCCATCGCCTCCAGGGTGGAAACACCGTAGCAAGGGATCTGTCTGCCCCAGGCAAAGCCCTTGGCCGCCGCCACGCCGATCCGCACGCCGGTAAAGCTGCCAGGGCCGGCCGCCACCGCCACCGCATCCACATCCTGCGCGGTCAAGCCGCAGTTTTCCAACACCTGCTGGGCCATTACCATCACCGTTTGGCTGTGGGTCAGGCCGGTATTCTGATAGCTCTCCGCCAGCAGGGTTTTGTCATCCGCCAGGGCCACAGAACCCGCTTTGGCTGAGGTTTCAAAGGCTAATATCCGCAAGCTCCACATCTCCTTCCACTGTGATCCGCCGGGTATCCTCCCCCAGCTTCTCGATCCGCACCCGAATGGCATCCGTCAGCGCGTCAGCCACATTTTCGCTCCATTCCACAGCGCAGACACCGCCCCGTTCCAGGTAATCCTCCCAGCCGATGTCGAACAGATCATCGCTGGAGCGGAGGCGGTACATGTCGAAGTGGAACAGGGGAAGCCGACCGGAAAGGTATTCGTTTACGATGGTATACGTAGGACTGGTAACCATATCCGCGCAGCCCAAGCCCCGGGCAAGGCCACGGGTAAAGGCGGTTTTGCCGGCACCCAGGTCACCGCAGTAGGCGATCACTGTGCCAGGTGTCAGTATTTTCGCAAGTTGTTCACCCACGGATTCCGTTTCCATGGGGGAGTTGGTTAGAAATTCCATAAGCTGTTCCCTTGATTGCAAATTTCAGTTTATCCTTGATTTTTCAATTTTTCTGCCTGGTCAGCGGTGGCCAGAGCGTTGATGATCTCATCAATGTCCCCATTCATAATGGAGTCGATGCGATACAGCGTCAAACCCACCCGATGATCTGTCACACGACCCTGGGGAAAATTGTAGGTGCGGATCCGCTCATTGCGCATACCGGTGCCCACCTGACTGCGACGCAGACCGGTATGCTCCGATTCGATGCGTGTCTGCTCGATTTCATACAATTTAGATGCCAGCAGGCGCATACATTTTTCCCTGTTTTGCAGCTGACTCCGCTCTTCCTGGCAAGCTACCACGATACCGCTGGGCTTATGGATCAGCCGGACAGCGGAGCTGGTTTTATTGACGTGCTGGCCGCCGGCACCGGAGGCCCGGTACACCTGCATTTCAATATCCGCAGGATTCAGCTGCACATCCACCTCTTCCATTTCCGGCAGCACCGCCACCGTGGCCGTGGAGGTGTGAACACGGCCACCGGACTCTGTCTCCGGCACACGCTGGACCCGGTGGACACCGGATTCATACTTCATTCTGGACCAGGCACCCCGGCCATTGATGACAAAATCCACTTCCTTGATGCCGCCCAGCTCTGTTTCTGACAGATTCATCAGTTCAATCTGCCAGCCCTTCTGCGCAGCATACATAGCGTACATGCGGAACAAGCTGTGGGCAAACAGAGCACTTTCCTCACCGCCCACGCCGCCCCGGATCTCTACAATGACACTTTTTTCGTCATTGGGATCTTTCGGCAGTAACAAGATCTGCAGTTTTTCAAAGAGAGCCTCTTTCTCCGCTTTGGCAGAAAGAAATTCCTCCTGGGCCATCTCCTTCATTTCCGGATCAGACATCAATTCTTCTGCTTCCAGGATATCCTTTTCCGCCCGGCGGTAGGCCAAGTAGGCCTCTATGACAGGCTCCAGCTCATTTTTCTCCCGCAGCAGCTTGGCGGCCTTCTGCGGGTCGGCATAAAAATCCGGCTGCTCGGATTTGGCGCACAGCTCCTCATAGCGGCTGTAGACGGCCTGCAATTTATTTAGCATAGCATTTCGCTCCCAAAAATCTTCATACAAAGCTATTATACCAACTTTCTTTGGAAAAGTAAAGCCTTTCTAACCGGGTTCGCTGGCATATTCGGCCTTATCCCCTATACAAGAACACTTCCCGAACAGCATCAGTAAACATGTCGGCATGCGCTTTTATACGCATTTGGTCGTCGGAATCATCTTTCTATAACGATTCTCTGTCGAAGTCATGGATCTGCCACAGCTCTATAACTTCACAAAAGGCTACCAAAGCTGTTTTGTAATACACAAAAATTATGTCAGCGTTTTCACGCCGACACGATTCAGAAATTATTCTCTTTTGGCGCTGCCCCAACTATTGACCTGGCGCCCTAAAAAATCCGGGGCTGTATCCTGTTGGACACAGCCCCGGTGCGTGTAATTATGCTTTCGTCCTGCGAAATCAAAAACGCCATGGAATCTTTGCTAGGACAAATTGGGAAGGATAATGATTTGCCCGACTGCAATGGGATCACTGGATGTTTTACCGTTGAGTGCGGCCAGGTCATCCTTATCCACACCATATTTCGTGGCAAGACTTTCCCAATGATCGCCAGCAACCGCTACCACCGTATTATACAGCTGTCCGTTCCCGTCAACACGAATTCCCCATGCGTCTGTCACCGCAGGCTTGGGGTCCACTCCCGTGTTTCCGTCAGTCATTCCTAGTGCCTGGATGGTTTGGGCAATAATCTGAACATGCAGCTGGTAGCCATCAGGGCCTACCTGTTTTTGATAACAGGTGTCAACCAATACTTGGGTGTAGCCGTCCGAATCCACCGGATTTCTATGGTAGAAATATTCTCCACTCTTGAACCAGTCGGTATTATTCAGCACGATCTCATAGTCTTGCCCCTCCACAGGTTTCTGTGCATGGACCTTGCCAGCTCCGTCCTCCCAGGTCACCAAGATGACAGCCCTCACATACACAGGATACCCCGGTGCGCCCACATAGACGCGTACATCCTCTTTCAATGTCAGTGGATTATTGGTCGTCTCTGCAATGACAGGATCCGTCTCAGGTGCCGCTGTGAAAGAATTTACTACCAAGTCAGAGGAAGTAGACAAATAAGCAAACACAGTCACCGCAATGCTGCATACAATTAAAATAGCGATTGCAGCCAGATATATGATACGTTTGTTTGCGCGCATTTGCCCGCCTCCTTTCTGTTAGTTCATTACATATACCGCAGAAAATACATTCTCGCAGCCAATTTCACCTGCTAGCCAACCCGGATCGGTGGCATATTCTATAACATTATGACCATTGGCGTCCAATACGTTTTTATTGGAATAATCATTCGCAAAAATCACAGAAACAGTCGACTCTGCAACCGCAACAAAAGCCTGCGTACCATCTGTGTATTCGCCCCCTCCACTAATCTTCCATCTGGGATCACCATATTCCCAGCTCCAATCAGTGAGTTCCGTTATCGTGTATTCGCCTACAGGAAGGGATTCCAGCACAACAGATCCGTTACCCTGGATCGAAACAACAATGTCAATATACGCCGTCTTTCCTTGACCCCGAACATGGAACAAGAAATAATTGTCAGAGCTATATTGCTGGTCCCCGGTTTTCCAGTACACTTCTTTCTGAATGGTCAGCGAAGACAAAATGGGTTCAAACCGGGCATAATATGTCACATCATTATCCGGTCGGTCAGGGGTAAACTCCCTCTCTTTTCCGCAAGGTTCTCCGGAACAGGTAGGATTGTCATACCATCCCACGAATTTGAAACCACTGGAAGGCATCGCAGTGCATGTACGCACTGTACTGGATGTCAGAATCTCAAAGTTGTGGGAAACATAGCCAAAGGACTGTTCCTTTGCGCCGGGTGTCAGGCAAACCGGCACATAATAAATGGTAACCTCTTTGGGCTTATAGTAGAATGTCAATACGTTGATTGCGGTGTTTGGCTGGAATGTCAGCGATTGTGTCTGCGTTTTATCTTCGGTTGCATAGAAATAATAGGTAACATCGCCAAATTTCACTTCATCCGGAGCAGAATGTTCCTTAACTGTACCCATCTTGTGCATTGCGTCTGCCAAATCTCCACTGAATCTGCCAGTGCCCAACACTGTGGACGAACCATACTCCAGGTACTGAATGGTATATCCAAAAGAATTTCTGGAATAATAGATCCTAAACTCCAGGCCCTCGCTTGACAGCTTACCTTCGGGCCTATGATAGGCGGGTTCATCCGTTTGATTATTCGTTACGGTTCCTTCAGGATCATAGCTGGTCACCGTATTGAATGCGTAGGAAAAACCAGTAAAGCGATCTGTATCGACATCAAAAGTTATATCCTTTCCGATATTATCGGAATACACCTCTGTCAGCACAGATTCATAGTTAGCAGGATTTGTGGGATCCGTGCTATCCAGCTTTTCCTGATAGAACTCCACTGTGTAAAGGGCCGTTGTTTCAGTGGGAATATAGTAAAATACAATAATATTTTCCGGAATGGGTTCCGTTGCATTGCCATCTGCCGTCAGAACGCGGGTAATATAGTATTTCTCAGGGATATAGCCCTCAAATGCCTTATATTTGGCGGAAACGATGGCATTTGTGGTTCTCACCGCTGCTTCACTGCCAAGCTCTACACCGGTGACCTTGTCAATGTATTTCACCTGATACAAGACATCCGGCTCCTCCACATACTCAAAAGTAAAGGTATTCTCATTGGGATTCGGCTGCATCAAAACAGAGTGAGAGCTTGTAGTGGGGAACAGTGCCTTGCTTTGATAAGTCGGGAACAGTTGGGCGCCAGCCTTTGCCTCAAAGGTTTTGGTGTGACCAACAGACATATGACCGGTCAAAGGTGCGGCAATTTCCGTATTCTCACCTACAATTTTATAGTAGATCGTATACTCTGTATCCACCTCAGTACGCCACTCGGCAAACAGCTGCAGATCCCGCTTAACCTGCATAGTATCCGGTGCAAAACGCTTTTTGCCGTTTTCGTCAATATAGAACCAGCCAACGAAGATGTAGTCAAACACCTCGTCGATTCCCGCATCCAAAACACCGTTGCCATTCTTGTCAATATAGCCGGTGCGTTCAGGGATCTTGTTATAGGCAGAGCCTAGAACCTCACCATGTTTTACGGAAATTGGATATTGGATCGGGTCACCATTGGCATCGGTTGTATTCCACGTGTATCGTGTCGAATCAACCGTTGGATCGTTTTTCAGCGCTTGCTTATGAGCGTACATATCATCATATGTCAGATACAAATACACATCACGCTCAATGGGTTCCCATTTGGCGTAGACCATAATGGAGTCATCCGGCATGGTCATAGCTGAATAATTCACTTCCGTGCCCTCAAGGAATTCAGGTGTTGTATACCAACCATCAAAGTAATACGCCCCCGGTTCCAAAGAGCTGGGATATTTTTCAGGTCTCAATACGATAGCATTTGCACCGTCATAATGCACACCTAGTACATCAATGCCTTCAAAATACTTTCTAAGAGGCTCACTAAATGCGACTGTCGAGCCAGTTCCGTCACTCAAATAATCATCATGGTTCCAAAAGGATAACTTATAATTGATCAAATCATAGAAGAAATTGACATCGTAAGCCTCTCGATATATGCGGTGATCTATGATGCCATCCGTAGCGTCCGGAGAATACTTCGCAGGATCATAGATTAAGTACTTATCATCACCTAATGAATACTCTTGCAATGTTCCTGGGCAGGTCCAGTTATTATTATATACTGTTCCATTTGCATAGACGCGAGTGCCATCAATATAGTAGATGCCCGCATCATCTTTTGTAGCATTAGCAATAAAGTAAGCTGTCCAAGAACGATCGACGTTTTTGAATGTATAACCTGCAATTGAAGGGTGCAGCTGCTCTTCAATTGACGAATTATCGCAGGTATTATAGGCATCAGCCAAATAATAGGTCTTTCCATTCTTTTCGATCGTTGTTAGCCCAGTTAAATCTTGACCGCTGTAAGTTTCCAAATAGATGTTATATCTATAGAGTTCGGGAATATTCCAGCTAATTCCATCAGCACCATTTTCCCAGAAACACAAATAAGAAACCGTTGTGGAATCCGTGAAAGAACTATCATACAGCAGTTTGTAGTCCAAATGCTCATAAACGCCTTTAATAGTTTCATTGTAGTTATTCTTGGAGTACCACACGTGATGCTCACCATTCCACGCACTGGCAACCGCATAATTTTCAGTCCAGTTGGCGTTTGTGTGACCTTCTGCCATCGTCACAGGAGCCAACACATCGCATGGCCATTTTCCAGTGAGGTCATCACCATATCGTGCAGTAAATGAAAAATAATAATACGTTCTGGAACCACTAACATCCTGGCCCATTGTATACGTTCCATCAGCAACGCGCTGCTTTCCCCTCTCATTTAGGGAAGGCACCTCACCTGTTTTAGTCTCGCCAAGTTGGCCTGTCAAGTCAAACATTCGGTTCAGCATATCCTGCGTGCTCGAATTGTTATACGTATCATAGCTCGTGTTTGAACCATGTTGGCCGCCAAAATAATTAGTTGAGCCACCCACTATAGAATATACAATGCCGTCTCCGCTACCAGTAGAAGCGGCATAATAGAACTTCAGCGTATATTTCCGATACTGATAGTAGACATTAACGACAGAGGAACCATCGCCCTCAATGATCACATCCTGACTCGTTGTATAAATAAATGTCTCGCCCTCTTTATCTGTAACTGCAATGCTGTTGACCACATCAAAATATCTCGCATCTTTCTTGCAGTTATCCGTATGTGTATGCTCATTAGCATTACAGGATCTACAACTTTTGATATGCGAATGCTCCGCTTTGTTGCAAGAATTACCGCAAATAGTCAGCCCACAGTCAGCCTTAGCCTTATACTTAATAGCAGTTAAGGATCCAGAGGTTGCACTAACAATTTCCCCACCGTCTACAACAGCGTTCAGTGTATCCAGGTTGATGCTTGATCGACCATTGATAGTTACCGTGAAGTATTCAGTGCCAATTAGCATTTTGGGCCAATAGCGACCCGCGCTAACATCATGAGATGCTTGAATAAAATAAAAATACGCAGCTCCATCTTCGGACGCACTAGTGTCAGCATTGTTTGCAGCATTGATTGCTGCCTGATCGTTTGCAGCCACACCACCATTTTTTGCTACTGTGTGATAGCATTCAATCGTATGCTTACTATGATGTGTATGTGCCTCTTTACCGCAGATAGAAACACATGCTGCCGTATGCATATGCTGTAACTCACCGCAAGCTGCACCGCAATCATCATCCAGGCCCAAATCATGCTGACCATCAATTTCAGTACCGCTTTGGGACTCCTCAATACGTCCACCCAAATAGCTGCGGGAACCATCATCGTTAACGATCCAATAAGCAACCGTATATGTTGTATCCGCTGCGGTCCACAAAGCCTTATAGGAAGAATTATAGGCAGGCAGGTAGGAGGGCAAATTATCCTTCGTTCCTGCATCGGAGGTACCTGCGACAGGCACAGAATTACCATTTTCATCCTTGGCGGAATCAAAATCCCAACCTGCAAACACATAGCCGGACTTAACAGGATTCGGAACCGCCACATAACTGCCATAGCGAACATAAATTGTATCCGTACCATAACCGCCATCGCAGTCAAATTCCATCAGATAGTAGTTACGCTCGTAATACACATAAAACGCGGTGGAACCGTCCGCCGCAATACTGTCCGGCTCAAAGAACAGGCAGGTGAAGCCAGGAACAGCATCCTGCTTCAAATCCGGTGTTGTTCCTGTATAGCCGGAAAGACTCTGCATCTTACTGACATCTTCCGTATACAGATCGTCATAAATATTCTGGAAGAAATAACGAACCTGATAGCGAACCGCTATGGGTTTATAGTGGACAGTAATCACAATATCCGAAGTGATGGTTTCACTGGCGATTGAAATCTTATTCCCGGAAAGCGTGACTGCGTCAGAGCTCTCCGCACCGCCCACTGTTACCGTGGCAATTTCCGGACGATAACCAACCAGCTCCGGGCATTCAATGTCATCGGGACGGGGTGCATTATGGGTCAAGGTGGCAACATAGGATGAGAACACATTCTCTTTATCGAGAATGTAGCTATTGTCACCCACATCATTGCTGATTTTCTTATATTGATGATAAATAACCGTAATGGTTACAAACTCCGATGAATCCCGAACAGCTGCCGTAGAAACGGTCTGACCTTTTCCGGGCATGGTATACATAGTGGGGACAGCCGCATTTTCCTCTGTCAGCAAGGTTACAGTGATCGTGTTGGACAAGTACGCATAATCTTCCGTATATGCACGGCAGCGAAGCTTGGCTGTACCATCTTTGCGCAGCACATTACTCACCAGTGCCAGCGTGACACTGATGTTCTGATTCGTTCCGTCGTAAATATTGACCCAAACATCATCCTTTTCAGGATGCTGCACCTGCCACTGATAGTCGGCATTCTCTGTCAGGCCGTTGGCTTGAATCTCGATTTTTTCGTGTTCATAAATCGACAATTCGCTGATTGTTTCGCCGTCCTGCGTGATCTTCAGGGTGTCGTAATTATTTATCCGTTCACCGCTGGAAATTTGCTGATTCTGATTGCTCTGGCCACTCCCCTGCGGCGCATTTTCCACAGAAAGCACCGGCAGAGGAAGATAACTGACAAACAACAGCACCGCCAGCACAAAACTGACAACTCGGTGCCAGCGAAGATAGCGGTTGACAGACAATATGGAATTCATTTTGGGCTCACGCATTGTCCATCCTCCTTACGTGCCAGAGTTATAATTCGCTAAAAACACATCAATGGCGTGCTGTAAATCAGTTTGCCCGCTCTTATCAACAGACGCAACCTGATACATATATGCGGTAAAGGAAATTGTCTGGGAAGTATAGATCTTACCTCCATCTGGCTGAAGCAAAAACTGACTAACAATTATTTGGTTATTCTTCAGCACCGGAATTTTCGGCATGCTATCTGTAACCACAGCCGGATCCGTGCCGCTGCCGGTATAAACATAGACCCATCCTGAGCCACTATAATGATCCTTGCTCAGCGGAATATGCTGCCAGTCATTTTCCATGACCCAGGTCACGGTATCTTCTTTGGGGGCTTCGTTAATTATCAGAAAAATATAGACCGGAATATCATTGGGTTTTTCCACCACAACAAAAGGATCCTTTGGTATATCGACACCGGGGATCAGAACATATTCATTGCCGATATTAGATCCATTGGGGAGCAGCGTATCTGTTTGCGAGTAAGAACCGTCTGCATTTTGGATATACAGATGTTCCTTTACAGAAATATTGCCTATATCAGCGGTAATGTTTAATGTGCCGCTGATTGTATCTGTTTTCACATATTTTGCGTAGACTGCGCTGCAGAGGCTGACCAGAATCACGCTCAACACGGCAATGGTTGCCAGCAGGCGTCGGCGCTGCCGTTCAAATTTTGTCATAGCCGCCACCCCCTTAGTCAATCTGCGTCACATTGACGGTGACGGTGAAGGCAAGGGTGACTTCGGCTTTGGCGCCGGTCTTATCGGCAGTAAAGTCGTTCCAATTGACCGTAAAAGTTAACGCACTTGTACCGGTGTCGCCCACAGCCAGATCACCGCTTTCGGGCGAAAAATCATAACGCACACCTGTGGCATTGCCGGTAATTGTCAAGGAAAGATCGTAGTGCACCGCTACTTCAGAGTTATTTTGGATCGTAATGGTATAGGTGCCGTTTCCATTATCTACCGATGTACACACAATGTCGCTTTCCTGGGGTGTACCACTGACAACCACATGAAAAGCAGCCACCCGGGCATCATCCGAACCGGAGCCAATGGCGTTGTATTTCGCCAGCAGGCCACTCATCATGTGGAAACTGAGCACCAGCAGACACACTAAAATAAACAGAGTGCGTATCACGCCATAGCCGAAAGAATCAGACGGCTTCGCATATTTTCCCTTGTACGCCATATACAAAACCGTCCTTTCCGTTTATTCTTTCTGTTCTTCTTTCAGGCGCTGAATTTCTGCTTCCAATTTAGAAATTTCGTCATCGTCCTTATCTTTATCCTTGCGGAAGCTGCGTTCCAGCAGGAAAATTGCCAAACCCATCATACCAAAGGCCATCACGGGGGATTTCACCATCCGCACCATACCGCCCACATTTTCCACATGGCGCACCACCTTGCCTTTGACGCAGGCCAGCTCCACCGGGGAATCCGGGGCATTGTTGGCATCACCCTGGGTAGTCACCAGGTTGCCCTCTATGGCGATGATTCGATGCACCACCAAGGAGCTTCCGTCCTGGTACACCACCACATCGCCTGTTTCATAAGTCTCCTGCCGGGCAACGATGATCATATCATCCACGCTCAGGGTAGGCTCCATGCTTCCGCTGAGCACAATCGACATTCCCACACCGAAGGGCATGGGCAGCGCATTTTTCCGCAGAGTTTTTTCACACAAAAGGTAAAGATTACTAATCAGAAAAATCGCGATGCAGACAATGATCACGATTCTAAGGGCCTGTTGCCCCTTTGTTTTCTTCATTTGGCCCGCTCCCTCCTGTGGCGATCCCACAGCAGCAGAAGCAGCACGCACAGGCTGATGCCCATCAGCGTCAAATACATGGCAAAGCGGCTGTCATCACCGGTAATGGGGGGTTGGGGATCCACGATTGAGCCATCGTCTTCCACGACAATGTATAAACCCACCGTCACCTGGTCCGTTTCCTCCGCATTGCCCAAAATGGTATCGATTCTGTTCTGTTCCTCGCTGGTTTCAAACTGCCAGAGCCAGGAAATGTCGAAGTCCTGAATCTGATCGGCGGCAACTTCGCCGGTAACCGCCCGGATCACATGTTCCTCTTCCACCTGGGTGGGCAACTGGTACACATCGGTATCGGCAAAGCTGCTGTCTGCCAGCCCTGCTTCCACCGGGAGCAGTTCATTGGTGGCAATGCGGTACAGAACAGCCGTGTAAGTAACGGTTCTGTCGCACTCGTTTTTCAGACGGACAATGCTATGGCCCTCCGTGCCGGGGGCGACCACTTTGTCACCATTGCCATCGACAGTTTCATCATAAAGCGTATCAAACAAATTGAGCACAGCCACGCCATGCTCATCAATACCTGTGGCAGAGTCCCAAACCAGAGAATTGGTGGTATATGTCAGAATATGATCCGGGCCTTCGCTGCGGCCGGCGTAGGTAAGCTCCACCACCAAAGGCAGCAACAGCACCTCCAGGATGAAGAGAATCAGCACAGTGGGCAGAAGCCACTGCGATATTTTTTTGGAAATGAAAGGTCGCATTGGCGTTCTCCTTCTGTATGGTTTCGCAAAAGTCCAAGGCCCCCTTGTGCAAAGGGGGCTGTCATTTTGCCGTAATGCGGCAAAATGGCTGGGGGATTGTAACACATCGCAGATTACAATCCCTCCGGCCCTACGGGCCACCTCCCTTTACACAAGGGAGGCTTTGGTGCGTAGGCATGCACTCATGTCCGGGCATTGGGTCAATGCCCGCAGATCAGTGCAGGAATTTTTCAACCGCCCCACCCCGCCATATGAGCGGGGCGGTTGTAAATTAAATAACGAAATTGTTCAGATACGAATTAGTCGATCTGCTCGACGGTAATGGAGAATACAAAGGACTCGTCAGCTTCATAACCAGTAGGTTCAGCGATAACGCCACCAGCAATCTGGCCCAGAACGGTATCCGCCTGATCATTGCCCTCAAATGCCCAAGTCCAAGTCAGTTCATAAGTACCATTGATCGTGGAGAAGGCACCAGCTTCTACATCATACTCACCGCTCAAGGTGCCAGACAGATAAGCCTCGATTGCATTCAGACCCACGTTTTCACAGCCAGTGACAGCAACGCC
>JAEIGA010015111.1_pt1 | contig 11757 bp, 12 predicted proteins | sample 9270691 | NCBI WGS metagenome assembly JAEIGA01 (sample SAMN17057246, study PRJNA624740) | gut metagenome | biome: biome; isolation source: fecal sample | host: Bos grunniens | place: China: Xizang | collected 2019
AATACCATTAGCATCATAAAATAAAACTCTATAATATTTACCACCTTGCACATCAAAAGTAGGAACACCAACATACCAGTCACTTACTGCATCCCACACGTATTCTCCATCTACTAAAGAATATGTATAATAACTAACTTTTGCTGTAGATGGCATATGAGCAATGAAAACACTGTCTGCACTAACAAACCCATAATCGTTGCTTCGTACAAATATTGTGCTACCGTCACTAACGTTTAAGCCAGATTGCCAAGAAATTTCCCCATTTACTAAATTAGTAAAGAAATTACCATTATACTGAAGAAGAATATTAGTATTGCTTTCTAAGTCATTCAATGTTGTTTTAATAGCTTCGATAGAATTTTCATTTTCTGTAATTCTTGATTCGAGTTCACTAGGTACAATATTTGTACTTTCGCTTATCATTTCAACTTTAAAAGCATCGGCATATGCGGCAATTGTTTCCGTTGTCCATGCTGCATAATTTGTTTCTTTTACTTTGATAGATACTAATCTATCTTTTGCAATTTCATAAGTTGAATTTGTTTGCCATGAACTATATGCTGATTCTTCTGTAATTAGTGTGCCATCTAAATTATACACATAAACACAATATTGATATTTATTTGTTGTTGGGAATGTAATAATAGCATCACTATTAAATTCTACTAAAGACACCGCAATACGCATATTTTGTGTATCAGCAGTTAATGAGCCAGTAGATTCATCAATCTGACCAATTTGCCAATTGAACTCTGGAACACTTGGAACAACAACTCCAGACCCTAACGAATTAACCTTTCTTGCAATATCAATTAAGCTAATAGGCGTCTGTCCTCCGCAACCATTAGCAATTACATCTCCTGCAAATTCAGCATTACCCTCCCAATCAAGAGTGTGTGCATTCCTTCTGAGAGAAGGAAGACCATTACCTACTATATGAGCGTACTTATCTTCAGTATCTTCAATATTCCACTTACCTTGTACGTGTTGATTTTCACCAGAAGCTATTGTACAACTTCCTTCTGCATGTGAAGCATATTTAATAGCTTCTGTAGAAGAACCTTCTGCATGAGAATACATACCAGAAGCTGTTGTATTGCTTCCTTCTGCATGAGAACGCGTACCAGAAGCTGTTGTATTGCTTCCTTCTGCATGAGAAGCATATTCAGATGCTGTTGTATTGCTTCCTTCTGCATGAGAATACATACCAGAAGCAACGTTATGACTGTCATTAAATGATAGAGAATTGTCTCCTACGCCCCTCCAAATATTAGGTAAATACTTATCTTCGATTCCGACAATATATGGTCTAATAATAGAAATTGTATGAGAAGAAGAATCGCAAGTAATTGTACTATAAGATTGTGCAGTATTATTTTTAATCAAGTATTTTTCGCCATTGTCTTCAAAAGTATTTTCAGAATCGTTTAAATAACTTTGATTGCCAAGAGTATTATATGGAATTCCCCATCTACCAGAAACTACAGTACAACTGTCAACTATTTTAATAGATTCAACACCGTCCCAAATAACGGTTACAGTTTCACCTTGTTCAAATGAGATATCTAATGTGTCTCCGTTATTAACAGTTATTTCGTCTGCTAATGTTTCCGAAGCGTCATAAAATGGTCTATTTTTAATATAATCAACAGCAGTTTCATCATTCTGATTCCAATCAGCTTGGACTTGTTCATATTCGTGTGTATGTTCGGCATCGGCTTTACTATCAATTTCTTGTCGAAGTAAATTAATAGATTCTTCATGTAAAGCCACTTGTCCTAGTTTTGTATCTATATCAGACGCTGTATAAGACAATTTATATTCTGCCATAATTATTCACCCTCCTTCGGTATTAAGTAAATATTATTTGAGTCTTTCAGAATATAATTATCTGAAGACAATAATCTAATTACTTCTGTAATAGGGTCGGAAAGAGAGTAGATGTTTAGGCGTAATAGTAAATCGTTTAAATGTAAATTCATTCTTTCTTCACCTAAGTAAAGTGCCATATTAATCCGTCTCCTCCCAAATAAAAAGTTGTACTGATGATTTACTTGCAAGAGCTTCATCTACATAAGTCTTTGCATTATTAAATTTTGTTGCAGCGTCTTCTTTTGTTTCGTATGAATCATGTGTATGTTCTTTATTAGCATATTCAGTATGAGTATGGTTTTTAATTGCATAATCATATTCATTATCTTGTTCTAACATAATACTATTGTCACCGACAACCACAATTTGTTGTCGCAGCTTATTATCCATGCTCATATATATCATGTAAAAAGTAACATAACTTTCAGTAACTTCTAAAATATTTAACAATTCAGTACCTTTTTTGAATTTAACTGTACATCCATTATTTGTTGCATCAAAAATTTCAGCAGAAGAGTGTGTAACTTTAAAAACAGAACCCTCTTGATAAGTAACGATTATATCCTTATCTTTCTTTACCTCATTAAACTCATCATATTTAGCCTGTGCGTCTTCTTTTGTTTCGTATTTAGATGTGTCGATGTCATCTAATTTTATCTTGTCTTTAGAACTCATAAAACCATTAGTGCTTGTTGTAGCGATAGGATGGTTATGATTGCTTCGAGTTAATGATGTTGATGTTAATGTACAAACATCATTAGAGCCAACTGTTAAAGAAACGCTGGTAGCTTGATAAATTCCAGAGAAGATAATTTGATGTGTTGCGGCAGAAAGAAGTGGAATATAATCAGTGCCATCAATTCTAGCAACCATATTTCCACCAGCTTCAAATTTCTCACGAATTTGAGCAAATGTTAAATCACCATGATATTGACCATCAGTACCTTGGTCAAAGGTTACGACATAGAATTTAGAATCAGCTGCTGCATTAACAGCATCTTGTAAACCATCTATACTTTCCATTGTATGTGTATGTTCTTTAGAGGCAAAAAGACTTTTACTATTTTTAATAATAGCTTTAATTGTACTCTCGCCCGAATAAGGTTTACTCATAAGTACACCTCCGTAAAATAAATATTTGTTTGCAAGCATCCTTTATGTATTTGCGCATTATACATAAACAATACTTCGCTATAAAAAATGCGGAGCCCCAGTTAAAGAGCCCCGCTTAAATTACATGTTAATTATTCAGCAAACCATGCATCGATAGCAGATTCTTGAATTTCAACAAATGATGTGTCAAGATCTTCGATGGCTTTTTCAAGAGCTGCTTTGTCTTCGCCGTGTGTCTTTGTTAAAGCTGCAATATCTTCAGCATTTTTAGCAATACCAGAAAGATCTACGCCTTCTACTAATTGATCAGCATAGTCTTTTGCGTTCTGTTCAGCTGCATCCCATTTAGCTTTGTCGCCAACTGCGATCTTAGCAAGTTCTTCAGCGTTAGCATGTTCGTGAGCTTTGCCTTCAACAACCTGCATTCTTGTATCCATAGCTGTGTTGAGTTCATCAGAATGTTTATTAGCATCTTCTAAAGCTTTAGCTTCTGCTGCTTCTGCTCTCTGTTTTTCAGCATCAAGTGCTGTTTGTGGAGCTGCTGCATCAGCTTTATCTAAAGAAGCTTGAACTGCTGTGGATAATTTAGCTTTTGTAACATTACCATCAGCGATTTTAGCTGTAACAACAGCGTTATCAGCTAATTCAGTTGTACCTACAGAACCAGCCACGATTGCCGCACTGATTTCTCTTGTACTAGAATCAACAACGATTTGTACTTGAGCCGCGTTAGGTGCTGCTTTGTAGATATCAACTAATGTACCAACATTGATGAATAATGGTTCGGCTACGTTAGCAAGTACTAATTTGATGTATGTACCTTCAGCTTGTCCTTCTGGATTAGTAACAACTTCGCCAGATTCCACAACCATATCCTTTGGAATATCGATTGTACCTACTTTATTTTCACCTTGGTATAATGTGTAAGATTTAAGAGCACCGTCAGTTGTAGCACTCGTATCGATAGAGATAGCTGCTGCTGTGCCACCAGCTGAAACTGCATTTCTTACTTCGTTGATGGCATTTACAAGGTTATCTTTTGCAGAAGTATTAAGATCTTCCATTGTACCAACATTGCCTTCGACTGTAGTGAGTCTTTCGTCAAGACCGCCTTCAATACCTTCTGCTCTTTGTTGTTCTGCAGAGATAAGAGCTTCTAATGCTTGTTGAGCTGAAGCAACGGAACCAGCTGCTTCATAATTGTCTGCTAAACTATTTGCGTATTCTTCAGCGTGAGTTTTAGCTGCTGCTAACACAGCTTCGTCTTTTGTATTAACCCAAGCTTTAAGTTTTGTGTCATAATAAGCCAATCTTTGTTGAGTAACGATAATTTTTTCTGCCATTTTGAATTTCCTCCTCGGGACTTAAAATATTGTTATTATTCGAAAAGTGAATCTATAAATTCTTCACTTATTTCGACATTTTTATCTGCAACTACGATATACTGATTACTATCAGCATCCCATACAGATATTTCTTTAGTTGTTTTGTTGACATATAGCGTTTTCGCTGAACCCAATTCCGGCAATTCTGTGCCAATAGACACGATTTCTTCTGGAATAGAAGTTACTTGAATCCATCCGTTTCGATAAGTCCATAAAACAGCGGTTTCTATAACAAAATAGTACATACCAGAAATTGGAGCAAGAAGTAAAACACGATCGTTTTCGGTGTTCAATTCTTCTATTTGATTATAAAATACTCTCTTTTCATTGAAATCGAGTGCAATTCTATGTTTATCTTGAACGAAAATAAGCTGGCCATTTTTAATAGTCAACTCCTTAACTCGTTCGCCTATAGTAGCACAAACTGACAGAACCGGATATGTATTTAATGTAGAATCTGCCATGTGCGACCTCCATCCTTGGGTTTATTAAAATTCAGTGATAGTTAATACAGCAATAATCTTTTCATCTGTGTATGTCTTAGATGTTTCGATTGCTTCTTGTTTAGCAGTAGCGATTGCTTCGGCTGAAGCGGTACCACCACTACCAACAGCTGTATCGATGTATGATTTAACTGTTGTGTCGGCAGGAATACTACCGATTCGATTCGTTAATACTTCGTTAGCATCATTAGCCGCTTCTTCTAAAATTTCTTCTCGTGCTGTGTCAATCTTAGTATCTACTTCGGCTCCAGTAATCTTAGTATTAAGATTTTCAGTAATTACTTGTAACTTTTCGTCAATTGCTATATTGGTATAAGCATCAGTAATACCGTATCCTTCGAGTGTAGTAGCCTTATCCGCTTTATTAACAAGAGCCTCATTTACAGCTGTTTCGTGAGCTGTTACTAAAGCTTGTGCTTCGGATTTTGCTACTTCAAGTAATTCAGCTTGTGTTTTATCGTATGTATCAAGTTGTTCTTGATTTGCATGTTCGTGCGCTTTTGTAATAGCGTCATTTAATGATGCAATTTGAACTCCAGACCCTTTGATAACTTTACCTGTTACGGAATCAAATACTACGATTTCACCAACAGTAGTGACATCAGCTTTGGAAGTTACTGCACCGTCGATATTCGCTTGAAGTACAATGAAGTCTTCGTCAGATGCCGAGTCAGCATTGTAATCTTTTACTACGAGAATCAAATCACCGATTTCACATTCTTTACCAGCGTATGTACCAGCTTCCGCTACACGGAATGTTTGTCCAGCCTTATACTCCGTTGGAATAGCATTTGAACTATCAACTACGCCAGGTGTAGCACAATATTCTTCAAGATTAGCAAATAAACCGTCTACGTAAGATTTAAGAGCTATTTCTTCATCTCCAACTTTTACAACCCCTGAAAATACAGGATTTTCGACAGGAGCTTTAGTGTCTAGTGCTTCTTCAACAGCATCTACTCGTTCATTAACTTCAGTGATGCCTGGTGCAACATCATGGAATACTTCTCTCCATTCCGTTCCAGTCCAAATAGAACCAGTAGTTCCGCAAATATAAAGAATACCTTGTTCACGGTCAGATTCTGGAAGAGCGTCTACAACCATTACGTATTGTTTTAAGTCAGAAGCTCCTGCTAAACTAGATTCTTCTAACACATAACCAGCTTCTGAAGGTTGTAAAATATATTCGTGGTATTTACCATCGTCTAACAACGCTTTAATTGTTTGACCAGCGTACGCTGTAGGAGAAGCCGCATATATTTGCGCTTCAGCTAACGATGCGTGAATTTCAGATGAATCAAGGGGTAATGCTTGACCTCTAGACATAGCCTTTACCCAAACGAGTAAATTTTTGCTTTCGATTGTAGCCATTCGTCTATTACCTCCCTTAATTAAATTGTAACTTCGAAAGTCATTCCAGCTGCTGCAGGAATAGCCATTTCGTAAGTGTAAACTTTGTAAGATTTTAAGCCGCTTTCTCCACCACGGGCATCAGCAACATTAATTGTTTGTTTAGTAAAGTTAGTAGCCATACCGCTATCATTTGCTTCAACGTAAGTGATGTTATTAACATCTCTTAAATCAGCTGGGTAAGCGATAACAATGTATTGTTGTCCAACAGAAACATTTACATTGAAAGAATATCCTTGTGTAGGCGCTAATTTACTATTAGCAAGTCCACGAACTACATCGGATGTAATTGTAGGAACTGATCCAACGCCTGTTCCGTAGAATAATTTTCTTTTACCAACAATACTATAATTAGATGAAATCAATGTATCTCCCGCGAACCAATTTTCCTTAGATTCTTGGCCTAAGTTATTGTTCTTAACAGGAGCGTCTTCATAAGTAGCCGATGCTGTAAATGTTACGGTTTCGTCGCCAACTATAATTGCTTCGCCATCATATATTAATGGAGTCGCAGTACCTTCGGCAACAACTGTACCACCCTTCTTGATAGAAATGGCAGTTAATGCGCCAGCATCATTTTTAGTAAATGTGGCTTTTAATTTTGGAGTAATTGATGATCCAGCTTCAATATTACCGGAAGCTTGTCCACCATTATTCGCTAAAGATAATGTTGGTTTTGTATAAGTCGCAGGAACTGGTTTCTGTACTAACATTTTGATGATATCATCTACAGAAGTACCAGCTGGAATAGTTTCACCGTTGGCAATACCTAATCCAGTAACACCATTAACCTCAATTGGTTCCTGTGTTCTTGTTGTTGACATTACAGTGTTTCCATCTTTGTCGATCCAACCGATTTCCTGTGTGTCAAGATAAAGAACATCATATGCATCGATTGCACCGGAAGCTTTAGCAGTTTCAATATTTGCTTTGCTACCAAATGCTGGTTTAGAAATGTTTGGCATAAGTGTGTTCCTCCATTAAATAATTAAAATTCTACAACTTCATTAGATAATGCTTCCGCAATTTTCTCATCAGTGTAAGATTTGGCATCAGTTAAAGTTGCAGCTTGTGATTCTTCGATTTTGTCCACAATAGCGTCTTCGTCCATGCCGGCTGTTTGAGCGATAGATTTGAATTCAGTTCCATTCCATGTATAACCGTTTGATTCATGGATATAAATGATTCCTTCTTCGCCTGTTTCTGGTAATTCCATAACTGTTACTACCTGTTGTTTGTTGTCAAGAATGACTTTGTTACCATTCTTATCAACCCATCCGATTTTCTTTTCATTTAAGAATAGAATATCATATGCATCGATAGTCCCGGAAGCAATAGCAGCATCTACATTTGCTTCAGAACCAAATGCGTGTTTAGATCTTAAATTTTCAGCCAAGATCTCGTCCTCCTTCTTTAAAATATTATAAAAGACTCGTAAGAATCTTTTATTTTAAAGGTTACGTTTAAAACTCTACAACGTTATCAGTTTCGTCTTTTGGCGTATCATCGCCAGTATTATCGTCTGCACCAGTATCAAAACCATCATCAGGATTATCATCAGGATTATCTATCGGAGGTTCTTCTTGTGGAGGAATACCATCGAAATCTATTACATTGTCGATTGTTCCATTAGCTACCTCGTTCAACATATCCTGTTTTAATTGCTGATAAAGGTCTGGATAAAGCGCGAGTATATTTTCTGTGTTAGTATGTTTTTGTAATACTGAAATACTAGAATAGATTCCTGTACTCCAACTGTAGATAATGTTATTATTCTTGTCATGACAAATAAATGTCACTGAGAATGTAAGAAAGCCGACGAGTTGTGTTGCGTTACCTGAAACTAACCAACTAAAATATACTTTAGTATCATCGCTCTCTATATCGATTACTGGTACTGGATAAACATCATTATTTTTTTGTTTTTTAGTTCTGATGTAGTTACTAAAATGAACCTCAATTCGTGTACTTTTACCCATATCGTGATTCTCGATATAACGAGGTACTTCGAAAGTATATCTTTCAGAATTATGGTCACCTTGTGCGATGACTAACTTATCAGACTCATTCTTTATCGTTCGAGTTACCGGATCGATAATAAAATGTTTATCGGCATCAGTAATATTATGAGTATGCGTCATTATATCACCGCCTTTTTGTAACTATTATTTTTGTTCAGTACTTTCACCAGTTTCTTCTACTGTTAAAAGTTCCTTAATATCTTCTTTGATAAGATCTAATTCGGGTTTATGTTTCTCAATTAGTCTTTTTATTTTATCTCTTAATACTTCAATTTTAGTATCAGACATTTTGGTTATCTCCTTTTCTATGCGGATACTGTGACTTCGATTGAGTCTCGATAATAATGACCAGCTTCGTAGAATGAGATCGTTACTGTTTTAGTACCAGTGCTACTAAACGTCGAATAATCATAGTCGCTAGTGCATTTACTTGTAACATCTTTTGTAGTACCATCCTGACATGTAGCTGTTACAACCATTCCTGTTTTATCAAAATTATCGCCTTTGTTATATGACATCTTTGTAGGATTAGTAGTGATATCAATACTCGCGCATCTGCAGTACGTTTCTAAAGTACCATTCTTGCAAACGACGATATATTCATAGTGATTCTCGCTATCTCGTATCATCAAGTTCATGCTACTTCTTGTGTAAGTTAACGCCTCAGATGGTAAATCATTTTCATGCATCTCAGGTAAGAACTTTCTGTCTATTGATTTACACCAGCCTAACTCAACATATAAATGTGTGTCAGTTGGCATGTTTACCAAATTTGTATAGATAGTAGCTCCGATACTAAAACTGTCTGCTTCCTCTTCAATAGCTCCTTCGAGTGAGTCTCCTTCGGCAACCGCAGTTTCATCGCTCTCAACCATACTACTAAAGTCTAACATCACCACAATATTACATGGCTCATCCGCATCTAAGAATGGAACTTTATAAGGATTTTCGTCCATAAAAGTTTCTAATTCTTCGAGATATTTTTCTTCGTCTTCGTTATATGGACCGCGAGTAAGAACACTAGGTAAATATAGCATTCGAGTGTAATCTCCGATTTTAACGATCATACATGCTGTGCGCAAATCCGTCTCACGATATCCCATGATCAATTGGAATAGAGCCGTAAGAACATCCATACCGCTTATCGTGTTCAATGGGGCTGACCATCCAGTAACCTCGCCGTCTGAATCAGTACTTGGGGTTATAACTAAATCTGTACCAAGACCATCGAAAAATACTAATCCAGAAGGTTCTATTCCAGCAAGTTTGTTTTTAACGTATCCTGGATGTTTCTCGTCAAATTGTAAATAATCGGATTGTAAATGTTCATTAACTGGATGTTCAACTTCTATTTTAAATTCTGTGATTCGTAAGTCGCATTCAGCCACACCGTTATTAACCAAGAACAATGTCGACCCAGCTTCGATCGATTCATTATTGCTAAACATTCGTATTAATTGGAACGGAACATCCATACCAACCATGTCAACACCGTACATAATAGCTAATAGTAAGAAGACGATGGCTGATACCGCCGCGTCATCTTCGGAATCTGCAGACTGTCGCAAAACCCACTCGTATAATAGAGCTGCGTTACCAATATAAACGGCTGTCGATAAATCCGGAACACCGCTTGTTATATTGTTAACCACGGCATTCGAATGTAATTCGTAAGATTGTCCATTATACTCGACAAGATAATGTTTACCGTACTCGATACCGATACCATCTATATACGTTCCGTAGTATTCTGTAGATGGGTATTCTTCATTTGTATTCATGTCATCAAGAGTACCATTAAACTCTACTAATACTTTTGGAGTTATTTTGATCACGCCATCGGTATAGACTGTTTCGCCCCCACCGACACCGTAGCCGGCAATTAGAGATCTTACACTGGCGGTTAAATCGGTATTGGCTTTACCGGTAGTGGTATTCGATGCGTTAACAAGACTTTGAATATTAACGTACATTTCTTCTATAGCACTCTTCATTTCTTCAATAATACTCATTAGATACCACCTCCTATTAACCCATTCAATTCGTCGATTTGATTAGCTATTTGTGAAGCGTTTAAACTTTCAATAAGTGCGATAACCTCTGCGCCTTTTGCTTCTATAGCTGCGAGTTGACTTTCACCAGATGCAGATATTTCCGAAGTAACTTCGGCGCCTTTGTTTGTTATATGTTGAACTTGAGCATTTCCGGCAGCTTCTATTTCAGCTAACTGTTCGGTTGGGTCTGGGATAGAATCTAAAATTTCAGAACCTTTTTGTTCGATAGCTTGTACTTGTGTAGAACCTGCTGATTGAATTCGGCTGATTTGTCTATTCGATTCCGCCGTAATATTCTGAATACATTCCGCATACTTATCATCCATCGATTGTAAAAGTTGCGCTAACACGTCTCGTGCTTCTTCTTCGACAGCTTCGCTTATATGTTCGAAATCGTCTAATAATAGAGTGTCAAGAACCTTGCCGCTAGCTAATGTAGTATTCCAGCAATTTTTAACACTACCGTCAGATTCGGTTCTCACACCTTGTATTGCAAAATATACGACGCCATGTTTAACTAACACTTTTTCACCAAGCAGCCAACTAAAGTCTATATATTCGTCGTTCACGATTTCGTCGGTTACCATATATCGATCTATTTCATCATTTGCATTTTTGTATTTAATAATTAGCTGTAATTCACTAAGGTCAATATTATCGCCGACAATTCGTGGACATCTAAAATGTTTTCGCTCAACATCCTTATCAGTTTCGACACCGAATAAAATCTCATTATTGGGAATGTTAGTGAATCTACCTTCCGCATCTATCGACAGAATGTCGTTAATAGGAGTCGTAGAAATCTCTGCGATATTTGCAGTCAGAGATAAGTTATTTAATAGATTACGTGCTTGACTCATGCATTAACCTCCATTCTGTATTACATCTAACATGTTAGTAGTTATAAGAGAGCCATTTTTGTTACCGATAATCTGTACTCTAAACCAGTAACCGTTAATGGCTTCTACTGGAATTTTACAATACATACCGTCAACCAACTCCTGAGGTGGACATTCGCCATCTGCATTGTAAAATGCCGCTACTTTAATCGTATTGTCCCATTCGGAAGAGAAGCTAAAATCCGCTATTAATTCTTCACATGACCCTGGGATTAAATCTCTAAAATTACTTTTAGGATCGTAAGTGATCTTTTGTTTATTCACTATAAATTTCAAGATTCTCATAGGTTTTGTCTCCTTCCGATAGACTTTTAGTATAGTTTCAGATAGTATTAGAAAGGTTTATGGCATGTTTATGGGGAGTTGTATATAGATTCGGGAGTATAAGTCATGTCATAAACCCTTGTAATACTACCTGAGTTTAAACTCGAACCGATGAAATGCCTCCGAGGGACCGAAACGCATTTTTCAAAAATCCCCGCGGAGACTTTTTGAAG
>JAEIGA010015112.1_pt1 | contig 11757 bp, 9 predicted proteins | sample 9270691 | NCBI WGS metagenome assembly JAEIGA01 (sample SAMN17057246, study PRJNA624740) | gut metagenome | biome: biome; isolation source: fecal sample | host: Bos grunniens | place: China: Xizang | collected 2019
CTTCACGGCCGACTTCGAGCTATTGGAACAGGAGCTTGCCGTTGCCGAGGCACAGATTTGCGAGATAGACACCATGCCCGAACCTATCCCCGTGCGCTACGAGTGGATAGTGGAGAGCACACCCAGAGCCCAGCGAGCAGCAATGCGCAGCGAGGAGTTCATCCCCACAAGCGACAATATCGTGGACTTCGAGGACTTCGATACCCTCGCAACTTCACGCTTCGACACGTTCATCTCGAAGCTTGCCAATGGCGAGGATGTGCGCATAGCATTTATGGGCGACTCCTTCGTCGAGGGTGACATCGTGACATGCGACCTCCGCGAGGAGTTGCAGAGTCGCTTTGGTGGCTGTGGTGCGGGCTTTATACCCGCCGACATACCCTTCGCTACGGTTCGCAAGAGCATCAAGCGCGCATCATCCAACTGGAAGACATACAGCATCATGAAGCCCAAGGAGGCACCCGAGGCTCTGCGCGAGCGCCTCTTCGTCTCGGGCTACCTGGCAGAGGGTCGCGCAGGTGCCACCACACGCTGGCAGGCGACAAATGCCTACCCCGCTCTCGACTCATGCACACAGGCTCGCATACTCCTTATCAGCCGCGACACCAGCCGCGTGGAGGTAATCCTCGGCGATACACTACGCAACGAGTTTATGATTGCGGGCGATGAGCGCGTAAGAGAGATATTTGTCGAGGGCAATGTCGACGATATCCGCCTACGCGTGGTTGAGGGTAGCGTGATGTGCTACGGAGCATCCATGGAGGGCGCGGGCGGCGTTACGGTGGATAACTTCTCGGTGCGCAGCAACAATGGCCACGCCATCTTCGGCACGAGCGCCACGGTAAACCGTCAGGTGGATGAGATGCTCGGCTACGACCTCGTGGTATTGCAGTATGGTCTGAACATCATGCAGAAGGGTCAGCGCGTGTATGCCAAGTACCGCGACCAGGTGCGCGATATGATTGCCTATGCCGAGCGTTGCTTCCCCAATGCCGCAATCGTGGTTATGGGCGTTAGTGACCGCTGGGTGAAGAACGCCGAGACAAATGCCTACGAGCCCATCGGCTCGGTGGATGCACTGACATCGTATCAGCGCGCTGCGGCAGATAGTTGCAAAGTGGTATTCTGGAATACCTCGCGCGTGATGCAGAACCTCGGTGGCATGCCCAAATTCGTATCCAATGGCTGGGCGGCAAAGGATTACACCCACATCAACTATGTTGGAGGTCGCAAAATCGCCTCAGCCCTTACGGATGCTATCTGTCAGCGCGTCTACAACGCCCTCTGCACCAAGGAGGAAGAGGAGCGCCTCGAGGCTTTGCGCATCTACGAGGAGCAGCAACAGCGCGAAATGGAGCGCAACATGCTACTCCAGAGAGCCATTAATGCCGTAGGCCCCATCGTCGACTCTATCGACTGGCAGGGCAAGGCCGACAACAAAAATAACAGCGAGGAGTAACTATGGAGTTTCTGAAGTTCGATAGTAGCCTTTGGCAGCGTGTGGTGTCGCTCATGGAGTATGACCCCGCAGCACCCCTCACACTCTCTACGGGCTTCTTCCTCTTTGCCTTTTTCCTGTTTGCGCTGGGATATATCATCATCAAGCGCCGACCCAATCTGCGCACATGGTATGTCACGCTCTTCTCGCTATACTTCTACTATAAGCTCTCGGGCATCTACCTACTGCTGCTATGTGGTGTGGCGCTCAGCGACTATATCATTGGCAAGTGCGTGGCACGCCGCCGCGACAAAGGCAAAAGCACAGGCGGCTGGGTGGCACTTAGCGTCATCATAAATGTCGCGATACTTGTCTACTTCAAGGCTACGGGATTCTTCGTCGGCCTCTTGGACAACCTCTATATTGAGGGTGTGCTCAACTTCGAGGCTGTAGCCGTACCCGCGGGTGTATCCTTCTTCGTCTTCCAGTCGATAGCCTATGTTGTGGACATCTCGCGTGGCACGATTAAGCCCCTACGCCATTTTATGGACTACCTCTTTTTGCTGTCCTTCTTCCCGAAGATGTTCCTCGGCCCATTGGTCAAGGCCAAGGATTTCATCCCGCAGATAGAGGCTCGCGAGGTGAATGTCACGCGTGAGGACTTCGGCCGTGCCGTTACGCTCATAGCAGGAGGATTATTGAAGTATGCAGTTATAGCATCGGCGCTGGGTGCGCTGTTTGTCAACCCCGCGTTCAAGGGCGAGTTGGGCGATAGTGGCGTTGTGGCGCTACTTGCCATCTATGGATTCACGCTGCAGATATATTGCGACTTCTCGGGCTACTCCGACATCGCCGTGGGCGTGGCGCTCATGATGGGCTTCCGCCTGCCCGACAACTTCGATGCCCCCTACAAGTCGGCTACCATTACGGAGTTCTGGCGCCGCTGGCACATATCCCTCTCGACATGGCTCAAGGAGTACCTCTACATAGCCCTCGGAGGTAACCGCCGCGGCTCGTTCCGCACATATATAAACCTCTTCCTTACGATGGTGCTCGGCGGCCTATGGCATGGTGTGAGCATCTGCTACATGGCGTGGGGTGTGCTCCACGGTCTGGCACTTGCGCTGCATAAAGTATGGTTGAAGATTATCCCCTGGGCAAAGAAGACGGGCGCGGAGATGCACCCCATCATACGCTTCGGAGCTACGCTAATCACCCTACACATCGTCGCTTTTGGTTGGTTACTCTTCGCCTCGGCACAGCAGGCACCCAAGATGGGTGTTGAGGATTTCGAGCTATGCCTCGATATGATTAACCGCATAGCCACCAACTTCCGCCTCGAGGATATAATGCCCTCGATAGAGGCATCGGGCGTGGCGATGATAATCATGTACATAGGATATGTGCTACACTTCCTCCCAAAGAGCTTCAACGGCGCCGTGCAGCGCATGGTCACCCGCTCGGGATTTGTGGTTCAGTGGCTGCTCATAGTGGCCGTAATCTGGATTGTGATGCAGTGCAGCGCGATGCTCGTAGCCGAGACTGGCGTGGCAGCGGGACTACCAATGTATGCAGACTATTAATTGACTACCTCTATATCTATGAATAATGTAACTTGGGATTGGGGGCTTTTCGAGGCGCTTAACTTCGACGGCCCAGCATGGCTCGATATGGCGATGACAGAGATATCGGGCATGGCGATGTGGATACCCCTATATATACTTATTATATATTTAGTGTGGCGACGCTACTCGTGGCGTGGCATTATCGCCTTCGCCGTGGCCATTGGCACAGCGATACTCTTTGCCGACTTGGTTGCGGGCATCTTCAAGCACCAGGGTCCGCTCAAGGATTTGTGGCCATCGTTCCCCGCACGCCTACGCCCACAGCACACGCTCGAGGGTCTCGACTTTGTGGCGAACGGCTACTACACAGGCAACCTCTACGGCACCGTCTCGGGACACACATCCACAATCACCGCCATAGCGATACTCTCATCGGTTGTTGTTGGTAAGCGCTGGTTCAGCGTGGCGATGGCAGCGGTAGCGATACTTATCTGCTACTCGCGCATATATCTCGCCTGCCACTTCCCCCAGGACATTCTCCTTGGCGCTATGGTCGGCATCGTCGCAGCGGTTATCGGAGTGCTACTTTTCAAATACGGATTAAGGCTCATCTCGCGCAAAGCATAATGGCAAAAAATGCGTTACAGATAGCTGTAGCGCATCTTTTTATTTTTTGTGAATAACGTGTCGAAAAAATAGTTGCACAAAAATTGGGTTATAACATAAAAAATACCGAATTTTGTACACTCGAAGTGCGCATTTGTGGAGAGCGAGAGGGCACTACAGACAATGGAATAAAATAAATATACGATATACAATTATGACTCAAAAACCTAACAATCAACAGCTTAACACTGTGAAGTACGAGGACGCTGTAGCGGCTTCAAAGGAGTATTTCGCAGGTGACGAACTCGCCGCACAGGTGTGGGTGAGCAAGTACGCTTTGAAGGACTCGTTCGGCAACATCTACGAGACTACGCCAAGCGATATGCACAACCGTATCGCAAACGAGCTCGCGCGCATCGAGAGTAACTACCCCAACCCATTGTCTAAGGAGCAGATTTTCGACCTCCTCGACCACTTCCGCTATGTCATCCCACAGGGTGGTCCTATGACAGGTATCGGTAACAACCTCCAGGTGGCATCTCTCTCAAACTGCTTCGTTATCGGCCACAAGAACCCCGCCGACTCTTACGGCGGTATCTTCCGCATGGACGAGGAGCAGGTGCAGCTCATGAAGCGTCGTGGTGGCGTGGGTCACGACCTCTCGCACATCCGCCCCACTGGTAGCCCCGTACTTAACTCTGCACTCACCTCAACAGGTATCGTGCCATTCATGGAGCGCTACTCTAACTCTACACGCGAGGTTGCGCAGGATGGTCGCCGTGGCGCCTTGATGCTCTCGTTGCTTATCAAGCACCCCGATGCTGAGCGCTTCATCGACGCAAAGGTCGACACAGGCAAGGTGACTGGTGCAAACGTATCTATCAAGGTAGATGACGACTTTATGCGTGCTGCATTGGCGGGTGAGTCATACCGTCAGCAGTTCCCCATTAACAGCGACGCACCTATCTACACACAGGATATCGACGCGAAGAAGCTCTGGGCAAAGATTATCCACAACGCGTGGAAGTCGGCAGAGCCTGGCGTATTGTTCTGGGATACCATCATCCGCGAGAGCGTGCCCGACTGCTACGCTGACGAGGGCTTCCGCACAGTATCTACAAACCCATGTGGCGAGATTCCATTGTGCCCCTACGACAGCTGCCGCCTCTTGGCGCTTAACCTCTTGAGCTATGTTGACTCACCCTTCACAAAGGAGGCAACGTTCAACTTTGAAAAGTTCAAGACGCATGTGGCAATGGCTATGCACCTCATGGACGACATCATCGACCTCGAGCTCGAGAAGGTGGAGCTTATCATCAACAAGATTGCTTCAGACCCCGAGGATGAGGATGTACGCCGCGTAGAGCTCGAGCTCTGGAAGAAGATTAAGGATATGGCGCTCAAGGGTCGCCGTACAGGTCTTGGCATCACCGCTGAGGGCGATATGTTGGCAGCACTCGGCTTGCGCTACGGCTCGGACGAGGCTATCGACTTTACAGTAAACGTACACAAGACCCTCGCAGTGGAGGCATACCGCGCCTCTACAATGATGGCGAAGGACCGTGGCGCATTTGGCGTCTACAACTTCGAGAAGGAGCAGGGCAACCCCATGGTTGAGCGCGTATGCGAGGCAGCTCCCGAGTTGCGCGAGTTGATGAAGCAGTATGGCCGTCGTAACATCGCTATGCTCACCATCGCGCCTACAGGTACTACATCGCTCATGTCGCAGACTACATCTGGTATCGAGCCCGTATTCCGCCCCGTATATAAGCGTCGTCGCAAGATTAACCCCTCGGACAAGGACCAGGTTGCATCGTTCGTAGACGAGACAGGCGAGAAGTTTGTTGAGTACTTCGTGTTCCACCACCAGTTTGTTAAGTGGCTCGAGATTAACGGCTACGACACCACCAAGCTCCAGACAATCAAGGAGGAGGAGCTCAACGAGTGGCTCAAGGCTTCGCCCTACTACAAGGCTACAGCAAACGACATCGACTGGGTGGCTAAGGTGAAGATGCAGGGCGCTATCCAGAAGTGGGTGGACCACTCTATCTCTGTTACCGTAAACCTCCCCAACGAGGTTACCGAGGAGCTCGTAGCAGATGTATATCGCACAGCGTGGGAGTGTGGCTGTAAGGGTATCACCGTATATCGTGACGGCTGCCGCGATGGCGTATTGCTCGACGTTAACTCGAAGGATAAGAACAAGAAGAACTGCTCAAACGCTAACAGCTTGCGTCGTCCCGAGTCTATCCCTGCTGACATCGTACGCTTCAAGAACGGCAAGGAGGATTGGATTGCATTCGTAGGTAAGCAGGATGACCGCCCATACGAGATTTTCACTGGTAAGATTGAGGAGGATGCTATGTACATCCCCAAGACTATCACTCATGGTAACATCCTCAAGGTTACCGAGGCTGATGGCACCAAGCGCTACGACTTCCAGTATCAGGACCGCTACGGCTATATCAACACCATCGGTGGTATCTCACGCCTCTTCGACGAGGAGTTCTGGAACTACGCGAAGCTCATCTCTGGCGTATTGCGCTACGGCATGCCTATCGACAAGGTTGTTCAGCTCGTTGACGGCTTGCACCTCGACTCGGAGACCATCAACACATGGAAGAATGGTGTGGAGCGCGCGTTGAAGCAGTACATCAAGGATGGTACCCGCGGTAAGGGTCGCTGCCCACAGTGTGGCCAGGAGAACATGGCATACCAGAATGGTTGCTTGACATGTATGGCTTGCGGCTACTCAAAGTGCAACTAAACCTTATAGAAAAGGCTAAATATTGAAAGGAGAGTCTCGACAATGGTCGAGGCTCTCTTTTTTTTATTCATCAGGCGTGGCACGAAAAATGAATGATGAGCATTGCGCGAAAATCGTGTAGAACAACAAAAATGCTTACGTCTATGAAAAAAGTTTTACTTCTCTTATTGGTGGTCGCGTTTGCGACAACGATAGTATCGGCACAAGAGTGGGAGCGACCCCGCGCTTGGCGTGGATATGAGACAAATCGCTTCTGGGATAACTGGGAGATTGCCGCAGGTGGTGGAGCCTCGATGTTGCAGGTGGGACGAAACATTGGGGATGACCCAGGCAAGTTCTTCAACCGTGTGGGCTGGAATGCCAACATCTCGGCCGTGAAGTGGATAGTGCCCGTTATGGGCGTGCGCCTGCAGGTCGATGGTGGTGAGTTCCAGAACTACTCCTACAACCAGCCCAAGTATGGCGAGGGCATCTTCAAAACGCCCTACCTCTATGTGCACGGCGACATCCTTATCAACATGTCGAACTGGATTGGCGGCTACCGCCCCGACCGCATATATAGCGCGGTATCGTACATGGGCTTCGGATATAACGCCCTCTCGTTTACGGATAAGTCTGCGGGCTCGTACACAGGCGAGTATGCCTTCACGACGGGTTTCTTGAGCAAATTCCATATCACGCCCCAGTGGGACATAGAGCTCGACCTGCGCTCATGGTTCTTCCGCGAGGGTGCGCTTCCCGCAGAGATTATCAGTGGCAACCGCGTGGCCGTAGGTCTCTCGGCATCGGTGGGTGTCGCCTACCGCTTCAATAAGCGCGTGTGGACTCCAGCATACTCACAGGCCGATGTCGACGGCTACATCGCCGCTATCGTGGGCCTCGAGGAGGAGATACTCGCAACGGATGTCGTCCTTGCAAACCTCGCAGAGAGCGCAAAGGCATTGGAGAGCGACAACGAGCGCCTAAAGAGCGAGCTCGCAGCAGCAAAGAGCGCACAGCAGCCCATGCCCGCGAAGTGCCACAACACGGGTGAAGGCGTCGTCTTCTTCACCATTGGTGAGGCTACGCTCACGGAGTATGCACATGCGACCCTCGATAGTTATATCGCTGCGATGTCGGACTGCGACTCTCCGATTATGGTTACTGGCTATGCCGACAGGGAGACGGGCAGCGCCGAGCGCAACATGCAGCTATCGAAGGAGCGAGCCGAGAGCGTCATGACCTACCTCGTCAATAACGGCATAGATGCCACACGCATCACTACGGAGTGGGTAGGCGACACGGAACAGGCCTTCGCAACGCCCGATACACCGCTTGTAAACCGTTGCGTAACACTCAAATAACAAAAAAGTAGGGATTGCAATTTCAATCCCTACTTTAACATTTTATAGTGGCAGTACATCAGTTTGCCCTCATCGTCGCGCAGGTGCATACCTCCACCACGACAGAACTCCCACACCTTGCAGTCGGCGCACTCATCCTGCTTCGTCCACTCGCGGTCGCGGAATGGTTTAAATCTATTCTGCCATACATCCCAGAACTTATCGCGATATATATTGCCCTGCGCATAGTTACCGCGTACGCTGGTGCAGCCCGAGATATCGCCATTAACACGAATAGAGGCCACCGTAACGCCCGCAGTACACATATAGAAGTGGTCGCGCACCTCGGTCTCGTAGCCGCCGAGGAAGCCCTCACAAGCGTAGCTGAGGTTTATGCGACGCTCCTTGCGCGTCATGCGGATAAACTCCATAAGCGTGCGGAACTGCTCGGGGTTTAGGTGCAGCGTCTCGTCGCGCTTGGCACGCCCCGCGGGGAATACCGAGAAGATGCGCCAGCGTGTGATGCCCTCCGAGATGAGGAACTCCTTCCACTCCTCCAATCTATCCATGATGGCGGGCGTAGCACAAGTGATGACATCGTAGGTAAGTCCCTCAATCTCACGGATATTTGCCACAGCCTGGCGTGCACGCTCGAAGCTATCGGGGTTCTGGCGGATGTAGTTATGCACATCCTCGAAGCCATCGAAACTTACCGACACAGAGCGCAAGCCCGCAGCAACGAGCGAGTGCAGACGCTCACGCGTGAGGCTCATGCCATTAGTCACCATGCCCCACATATAGCCGCGCTTCGTAACCTCGCGTCCCGCCTCCTCGAGGTCCTTGCGCACAAGCACCTCACCACCCGAGAAGATGATGAGCACCTTCGCGGGGTCCACATGTGGCGTAACCTCCTCGTCCAACACCTTAAGGAAGTCGGCCAGAGGCATATCCGCCTGCGACACATCGACACGACAGTCGCTACCGCAGTGGCGGCACTTCAAATTACAACGAAGCGTACACTCCCAGAAGAGTGTACGCAACTCGTGGCGCTCCACAACACCATCGTATAGTCCCTTGAATAGCTTGAGACCGAGATGCTTGCGGATGCCCAATCTCTTTCCTTTCACCTGTAAAGAGTAGTTATGTTAGTTCGTAAAGGATTATTCAGCCTGCTCTGCAGCCTTCTTTGCAGCCTCCTCAGCCTTCAACTCCTCGATAACTTTCTTTGCCTCCTCCTCAGAGATGGGGTGTACAACAGCACCATCAGGGAAGGGAACACCCTGCTCCTCAGACTCCTTAACCTCCTCAACGGGACGTGCTACCTGGCCATCGGGGAATGGAACGCCATACATAAGCATAACGCGTGGGTCCTCCATCTGATCCTCAACCTCTACGGGCTTTGGGTCCTCACTCTTCTTAGCCTTCTTTGTGCTACAGCATGCTGCAGTCGAAAGACCGAGCATCGCAAGAATAGCTATCTTCCATTTTGCATTCATAATACCCTACTATATTTTAGTCGTTTATCATTCTCTATGATGCACAAATATACATCTTTTTACGCAAATCTACAAATTAAACGCATTTTTTTGCAGCTTTAGTATTGACTCGTGCGATAAATTTCGTAACTTTGAACTGCAAAACTAACAACATTCATCTATGACAGGGCGTGTAAAATGGTTCGACGACAAGCGTGGCTACGGCTTTATCACCTCCGATGAGGGGAGGGATGTCTATGTCCACTACACCGCTATTGCGACAGATGGCTACCGCACGCTCAAGCATAACTGGCGTGTGGAGTACGAGGTCGTGACCGTGGATGATGGCCGCGAGGAGGCCCGCAATGTTGTGGTGTTGCCCAAGCTCGCACCCCGCAAGGAGGCGAAGCGACGCTAAAATAACTCAAGTTGTTCTGGCGAGACGTTAAACGTCTTACGATGATAGGGCGAGAGCCCATACTCCCTTACGGCTATCCTATGCTCACGCGTGGGGTAGCCCTTGTTTTTTGCCCAGCCATACATGGGATACTCCTCGGCTATGCGCATCATATACTCGTCGCGGTGGGTCTTGGCAAGCACCGAGGCCGCAGCGATATTTGCATACTTACCATCACCCTTAACTATTGTGCGCCAAGGTGTTGCAAGATCGGTATGGAAGCGATTGCCATCCACAACGATATACTCGGGTGTGATGCTTAGTGCCTTGAGCGCGATGTTCATACCCTCGATTGAGGCGTGCAGAATGTTTATCTGGTCGATGCGCTCGGCGGTCACCTCGGCGACATGCCATGCGAGGGCCTCGCGCTCGATAATCTCACGCAGCTGGTTGCGTCGGCGCTCTGTCATCTGCTTCGAGTCGTTGAGCAGCGGATGGTGGAAGTCGGGCGGAAGTATTACCGCAGCGGCAAATACCGAGCCTGCGAGACAACCGCGTCCCGCCTCGTCACATCCCGCCTCTATAAGTTCGCGCTGAAATGTAGTCTCCAACATAGTTTTACTCCTTTACTTCAACCTGATATACACTATTGTCGGGGGTAAAGCCCGCCTCGCCGTAGGAGCGCATCTGGCGCAACATAGCCTCGCGAACGGTGACATCCACCTCCCTCAGGCAGCGCGCCAAGACCTCCTTATCGAGGTAGTTTTCAGCGATATAGTTACACATCGCAACACGATAGGTGCGGGGCTCAAGGTCGAAGCGAATATCCACGGCATCCGCATCCTCGCCAACCACAATCTCGTAGGGCGCGTTCGAGCGGAAGTAGGCGTAGTGCGACTCCTTATCGGGTTTCTCCGGAGTGCCGTTGTTATACTTCTCGAGGATGAAACGGCGTATCTCATCGAGGCCCATCTCGCCAACATAGATAGTCGAAACAAAGGGGTCGTTGTTGAGAATATCCACGCGCTTGATGTCGCCCTCCTCAATCTGCGAGAGGCGCACACCGCCGTAGTGGTAGAAGACTATTTCGGGCACAAAACCGCCATCGTAGGGGTAGTGCAAAAGGGCGTCACAAGTAAAGTTCGCGATGCCATCTTTTGTGGCGTGAGCATTGGCATAAGCCTCCACGGTATTGAGTCCCAGGTCGCGCTCCTTAATAGCCTTAACCATCGCACTAACCTCCTCATCCTCTGCATAATTAGCTGTCTCAATCTGCGAATAGTCAACACTCAAAATCGTGCCGTCCTTAATCGCAATATCGGCAACCGTAACATAGCGTATATCCTTGCGATTTTGGCTTATGTGAACGCCATTCGTTGGCTCGTTCACCACATCGTGGCTATGGCCTCCAGCAATCCAGTCATACTTCGCCGACATCTCCGCAAGGCGACTATCCATATCGAAACCCATGTGCGAGAGGAGCACCACGAAATCGGCCTTACCAGAGAGGCTCTTGCCCACCTCGAACGCAGTCGCCACATCGTCGGTAAAGCTGAAGCCCACATACGACGCATCGCCACCCATGGGGCGACCATTAAAATCAGTTGCTACAACGCCCACAAATGCGATATCCACACCCTCAATGGTAGCGGTTACATAGGGGCTAAATCCGCTGCCCTCGGCATCCGAGATATTCGAGCATACCCACTCGAACTCCGAGGCATCGACCATGGCATAGAGTGCCTCGCGACCCTTGTCGAACTCGTGGTTGCCAAGCGTTACGACATCGTAGCCCACAGCGTTCATAAGTTCTATCATCGGGATGCCTGGCTCGGCATCATCATCGACATAGGCGTTGCCCGTAACCCTATCTCCCGAGTCAACAAGCACAACCTCACCCTTCGCCTCGAACTCCTTGACGAGGGTTGCCAGACGAGGCATAGCCTCGATGTTGGCGTGCATGTCGTTTGTCGAGATGATGTATATGTGGCTCTCCTCCGTGCTCTTTGGTTGCGCACACGACACAAGCATGAGAAGTGCCGACAGTATAAAAATTAGATTTTTTTGCATAAGTTGTAGCGTTTTGTTGCTACAAAGTTATAAAAAATTACTATCTTTACCCTCGAATTAATTAAAAAGAGGTAGAAAATGAAGGAGACTATAACACTTCGCCTTGTGAATAGCGGC
>JAEIGA010015113.1_pt1 | contig 11757 bp, 8 predicted proteins | sample 9270691 | NCBI WGS metagenome assembly JAEIGA01 (sample SAMN17057246, study PRJNA624740) | gut metagenome | biome: biome; isolation source: fecal sample | host: Bos grunniens | place: China: Xizang | collected 2019
AATAAAACATATGAAGATGAAAAAGATTTCTATCATTGCAGCCGTAGTATTGGCTGCTATCATGTCAAGTTGTGGCAATGGTACTCCCAAGGCCAACATGAAGAGTGACGTAGACTCTCTCTGCTATGCCATCGGTATGGCTCAGAGCCAGGGCCTGAAGGATTATCTGGTAATGCGCATGGGCGTTGACACCACATACCTGAACGAGTTCATCAAAGGTCTAAACGACGGTGCAAACGCTGGCGAGGACAAGAAACAGCAGGCTTACTTTGCAGGTTTGCAGATTGGCCAGCAGGTATCCACACAGATGATTGCAGGTCTGAACCAGGAAATCTATGGCGAGGACAGCACAAAGCAGGTTAGCCAGAACAACTTCATGGCAGGTTTCATCGCAGGTACTCTGGAGGACACCACCATCATGACTCCCATCATGGCTAACGAGTATACCGAGACAAACCTGAAGGCAATCAAGGCTCGTCAGATGCAGGCTCAGTATGGTGACAACAAGAAGGCTGGCGAAGAGTTCATGGCAGAGATTGCCAAGAAAGAAGGCATCAAGCAGATTGAGGAGAGCGGTGTTTACTATGAGGTAATCACCGAGGGCGACGGCCAGATTCCTGCCGACACCAGCTTCGTAAAAGTTAAGTACGAGGGTACCCTCATCGACGGCACCGTATTTGATGGCAACATGGATTCAGAGAAGCCCATGACATTCCGTTGTAACCAGGTTATCCCCGGTTGGACAATGGCTCTGACACACATGCCCGCAGGTTCTAAATGGAAGGTTTACATCCCCCAGGAAATGGCATACGGCGAGCGTGAGGCTGGCGATAAGATCAAGCCCTTCAGCACACTGGTATTCGTTATTGACCTGATTTCTGTAGGCAAGTAATACAATACCACAAACCATACAAGGGGCAATTTGCTGTAGCGTCATAGACCATACGACATCAGCGAATTGCCCCTTTTTCATCCAAATGACACCCCAAAAACTATAATCATGAAAAAGATATTCCTACTTACACTGCTGTCTGCCCTTTGCCTCGGCATCCAGGCAGGCCCCAAGAAGAAAAAAGACAAGAAGAGCAAAACAGCTCAGACTGCACAGGTGGACACCGTGGACATAAAGACCTTCTCCTACCTCATGGGCCGTCTCAATACACAGGGCCTTGCAGAGTACCTGAGTCGTCAGAAAGGCGTGGACACCAAGTACATGGCACAGTTCATAGAAGGCTTTGGCAAAACAGAACTTACTGAAGCCGACCTTCAAGCTAAGGCACGCATTGCCGGCACAGAGATACGCGAAGACGTAAGCAAGCGCGTAATGCCCAACATCTCCAAGCAGATAAACGATTCTGTGGATATGCTCAATCACGAGGAATTCCTGCGCGGCTTTATGGAAGGTCTCACTGGCACGCAATATGCCATCAGCAACGATTCTGCCATGAATATTGTGGAGAAACAATTGAAATACTACCAGGAAAGCATGATGGAACGCAAATACGGAGCCAACCGCAAGGCCGGAGAAGAATTCCTGAAAGCCAACCTAAAGAACAAGGACGTACAACAAACTGCCAGCGGTCTGCAGTACAAAATCATAACCAAAGGCGAAGGACCTGTTCCCACCAACACACAGAAGGTAAAGGTACACTACGAAGGCCGTCTCATCGATGGTGAGGTCTTTGATAGTTCATACAAGCGCGGACAACCTGCCACCTTCGGTGTAAATCAGGTCATCAAGGGTTGGACAGAGGCACTCACCATGATGCCTGCCGGCTCCAAATGGGAACTCTACATCCCTCAGGAACTGGCCTATGGTTCCAGAGAGCAACAATCCATACCTGCATTCTCCTGCCTTATCTTTACTGTAGAACTATTAGAGGTGGTAAAGTAAAATAGATACCTTATACGAAGAATGAGATTGTGTCACAATATACGGATACAATCTCATTCTTTGTTATTGGAAATTCGTCCTCCCGAGGACGATGGCGCGTCCTCATTGAGGACAAAGCCTCGTTCTCACTGAGGACCGACGTCCGTTCTCAAGGAGAACAAAAATGATAGTCCAAAACTATTTTGCAGGAACACACCAATAAAGGAAAAGACCAGCTATGAGCAGAACCACAATTGCCATAGCCATAATGCCCCACATGAAGGACTGATTTGCTTTACGCGCTTTATGTCTCATATTTTTTCTTTGGATATTTGTACTACTTTTCCACCGACTTCAGTATTGTCTGATATGCATTAGTGTCTCGTAACAGGTTTACTGCACTACGATATACCTTGTCCTTGGGAATAGCATGTCGGATACTACCTTGCTGATGATAGTACCTGATGATTATCTCGCTTTCCAGATATGGCATAATATGCTTGCGCATACGCTGGAGATCCTTGTGAATATCAGGAGCAAACTTTGCTTCCAAAGCCTTCATCTCTGCCTCGGCATCCTCCAGGTACCCCTCCATGTCTGCCACACGACGAAGGAGCTGCATTACCTCGTCGGAGCGACGATTATAGGTAAATTTAGCCTCTTCTACATACTTACAGAAGGCATCATAGACACTGTCCGTAAGATGGAACTCCCCTGGAGCATCTATCGCAGGATGTCTGCTGGCAAAGTCTGTTGCCCAATCAAAAAAGATGTCGCTCTGCACCAGGTCGTATATCATAGTGGGCAAGGTATCGTTCAAGATGACGCTGTCTGGTTGAATACCACCTCCGTCGGTTACAGGACGTCCTGCCTTGGTATAGAAAGTGCTACGCAAAGAATCTGGAATAATCTTAGAACTGCCATCGTGGTTATATTCGTGTGCCTGAATGCAACGACCCGAGGGGATGTAGTAGCGTCCGGTAGTAATCTTTAGTTCTCCACGATAAGGCACATCACGTATGGCCTGTACCAGACCCTTGCCAAAGGTGCGCGTACCCATGATGACAGCGCGATCCATATCCTGCAAAGCCCCGCTTACAATCTCGGACGAGGAAGCAGACATGCCGTTAACAAGCACCACCAATGGCATATCGGGTGCAATAGGGTCTGTTGTGGTGGAGTATTCGTGGTTCATGGATGCCTGCTTGCCCTTGGTATAAACCACCTTCACTCCCTTTGGCAAGAACAGATTAGTAATGTCTACAGCCTCGTTTATAGCACCGCCCACATTATCGCGTATGTCCAGAACAAGAGCTTTTGCACCTTGCGACATAAGTTGCAGAAGTGCATGGCGCATCTCGCGTGCACAACCGGAAGTGAAACTGTTCAGATTTATATATCCTATACCATCGTCCATAATGCCATAGTAAGGTATTGCGGGCAGCTGGATTGTACGACGTGTTATATGTACGGTACGTGGTTCCTTCTCTCCTGGACGTTGAAAACGCAATTCAAGCGTTGTTCCTGCCTCGCCACGAAGCATATCTGTAACATTGGTGGGCATCAAACCCTTAATATCCTTGCCATCTACTGTCAAGATAATATCACCTGCTTTAAGACCTGCATCCTGGCTGGGGGTATTTATATATGGCTCGTCTATCACCACACGGTCATGCTTCTTATGATAGCGTATAATACTACCTATGCCTGCATATTTACCCGTGGCCATCTGTCGCAGGTCGTCATCGTCGGCAGGATAGTATCCTGTAAAAGGATCTACCTTCATGAGCATTCCATCAATAGCCCAGCGGATAACGGTATCGGCGGCCAGCGTATCCACATAAAAAAGGTCCAATGCCTTATATATTTCATTGAAAATCTCCAGATTCCTGGCTACCTTGGAATTATGATTCTCCACTACTTGAGCGGTAACAGGAATACATATGCCTGCTACAAAAGCCAATATGACAACAAGGAAAAACTGACGTATTATCTTCATAGTCACCAATCCCACCCCCAGCGAAAAGGGTGGACATTTATATTCTAAACAGAAATTATGCGGGTTATCTGCAATGTATGCTGCTCTTTATTCTATTCCATGCAGCAGGGCTCAACTGGCTACCCAGCACCTGCACGGCCTCTGTTGCCAGGATAGTCCCTATCTGTAAGCATTTTTCCAACCTATGACCACGTGTCAATGCATGCAGGAAACCTGCCGCGAAATAGTCACCAGCTGCTGTCGTGTCAACCACATTCTCCACGTATTCGGCATTGCACTTGTATATACGTCCACCCTCCAGCATAGCAATGGAGCCATGTTCACCTAACTTGACCACAGCAATATCGCACAAATGTGCAATGTGCCTGAGCTGCTCCTGTGGGTCGAAGCTACCTGTAAAGGCACGTGCCTCGCCCTCGTTGGCAAACACTATGTCGATATAGTCAGATATCAGATGATGGAAGTATGTACGGTTCTTGCTCACAACATTAAAACTGGACAGATCCAGACTGAGAATAAGACCTGCCTGCTTTGCCCTTTGGCAGATTGACTCTATAAGTTCCTGGTTCTGCACCAGATATCCCTCAATATGGAGTAGATCATAACCACGGAACATCTCCTCGGTAATGTCATGGGGACCAAGATAATAAGCTGCACCAAGCAGAGTGCCAAAGGTGCGATTTCCGCCAGGAGTAACAAAGGTGTGCGCCACACCTGTTGCCTCCAGTCCCTTAATCAGTTGCGTGTGCACACCGGCATCACGCAGTTTGGCATCGAAGAAACGTCCCATTTCGTCATCTCCGATACGGCCTATAAAGCCAACCTCGCGACCCAGACGTGCCAAAGCCACCATGGTATTGCTGATGCTGCCACCATTGGCCATGAACTTATCCACATCGCTCGTCATTTTCTCTATTTCGTGCTCCCAACGCTCGTTGATAAGGGTCATTGCATCCTTCTTCAAGTGTATCTCACTCAAAAGATGCTCGTCGTCCAAACAATACAATATATCAACCAAAGCGTTGCCGATTCCTATTATTTTCATAATCTTTCCTTATTTTTTTCTGCAAATATATTGTTTATTTCCGAAAAAACCTATATCTTTGCACCGCAATTGAGAGAAAACGCTCAAAATAGTTGCTTCAGTAGCTCAGTTGGTTAGAGCACATGACTGTTAATCATGGGGTCGTTGGTTCAAGCCCATCCTGAAGCGCAAATACAAAAATACAGAGCAGACGCTCAGTTGCAAACTGCTTCAGTAGCTCAGTTGGTTAGAGCACATGACTGTTAATCATGGGGTCGTTGGTTCAAGCCCATCCTGAAGCGCAAGCGAATGATAGCCTGTCGGTAACGATGGGCTATACTTGTAATAATAAGCGCGCGCACGCGAACGCATTATATGCTAAGTACAACGTACACATATGGTAAACAAAGTAGAAGAGATTATAGGAAGTTTCCGCTCCATCCTGTTCCCTAAGTTCTACGGACAGGGAGTGAGCGAAGAATTGCTATATGCCCAGATGTGCAGTATAATGGAGAAAGAGAAGGCAGCCAAAATGATAGACTACCTGCCGGAACTAAAACACCAACTGGACATGGACGTGGAGGCTGCCTATAATGGAGACCCTGCCGCAGAATCATACGACGAGATAATATGCTGCTATCCTGTGATAAAGGCAATGATAAACTATCGCATAGCACATAGGATGATGGAATTGGGAATACAACTGATTCCCCGTATCATTACCGAGAAAGCACACTCAGAAACCGGTATAGACATCCATCCCGCAGCAACCATAGGACACCATTTTACCATAGACCACGGAACAGGCGTGGTAATAGGTGCAACATGCATTATCGGCAATAACGTGAAACTATACCAGGGCGTAACACTCGGAGCAAAGAGCTTCCCATTGGACGAAAACGGTCATCCGATAAAGGGAATACCACGTCACCCTATTCTGGAAGACGACGTAATAATCTACAGTAACTCCACCGTATTGGGACGCATCACCATTGGCAAGGGTACCATAATTGGAGGTAACCTTTGGGTAACAGAAGGAACCAAACCTGGCGAGAAACTGATGCAAGGCAGCAATATCAAGAACAAGCAATAACTGACAAAACAATATAATGGAATTCGAACTAATTGCCAAAACCTTTCAAGGTTTGGAAACAGTGTTGGCATCAGAACTCATTGACTTGGGAGCCAACAACATTCAGATAGGACGCCGCATGGTGTCCTTTACGGGTAATAAGGAGACTATGTATCGTGCCAACTTCCAACTGCGCACTGCCATACGTATTCTCAAGCCCATCAGCCACTTCAAGGCGAAGACCGCCGACGAGGTGTATGAAGCTGTAAAGCAGATAGATTGGACACAGTACCTGAGCAACGACACCACATTTGCAGTGGACAGTGTGGTATTCAGCAATGAATTCAAGCACTCTAAGTTCGTAGCTTATAAGGTGAAGGATGCAATTGTGGATCAATTCCGCGAGAAGACCGGAAACCGTCCCAACATACGCATCGTCAACCCCGACATACAGTTGCACATTCATGTTGCAGAATACGACTGCACACTGGCCCTGGACAGTTCAGGCGAGAGTCTGCACCGTCGCGGTTACCGCCAGGAGGCTGTCGAGGCACCATTGAACGAAGTGTTGGCTGCCGGCATTATCCTACAGACCGGCTGGCGTGGTGAATGCGATTTGATAGACCCAATGTGTGGTAGCGGAACCTTTGCCGTGGAAGCTGCATTGATCGCACGTGGCATTGCACCCGGTGTATTCCGCAAGGAGTATGCTTTTGAGAAATGGCCCGACTTTGACAAGGAACTCTTCGAACGCATCTATGACGATGACAGTATGGAGCGTCCCTTTGAGCACCATATCTATGGCTACGACAACAACCGTCAGGCCGTGGATATAGCCACACGAAACGTGAAGGCTGCTGGCCTGAGCAAGGAAGTTACTATCGCATTTCAGGACTTCAAGGATTTCACACAACCTAAGGAAAAGAGCATCATTGTTACCAACCCTCCATACGGAGAACGTATTTCTGCTCCCGACCTGTTAGGACTCTACAAAATGATAGGCGAGAGATTCAAGCACCAGTTTGTGGGCGGAGATGCCTGGGTGTTGAGTTACAGAGAGGAATGCTTCGAGGCCATTGGACTGAAACCATCGTTGAGAACACCTCTCTACAACGGTTCTCTTGAATGCGAACTACGCAAGTATCAGATCTTCGACGGCAAGTTCAACGACATGCGTGCCGGAGGCGGTGATATTAAGACTGCACAGGAACGCCGTTTGATGGCCGACCAGAAACGTTTCAAGCAAAAACGCGATTTCAAGACCCGCCTCGGCGAAGAACCTGAGGAGCGCCAACTTTCAGGCGACCGCAATTTCGGCAAGGGCAAATATGCCCGCGAGGAAAGAAGATTCGGACGTGATGACAGAAAGTTCGGACGCAAGGAGGGAGGCAAGCATGGCGACAGACGTGATGACAGATGCGAGAACAAGTTCTCCAGTCGTGATGGCGAAGGTCGTAAGGGAAAGTTCGGTAGCGACAAGTTCGGCAAGAAGAACTTTGACAGGAAAAACAACAAATCATTCAATAAATTCCGTAGAGATGATGAAGACTAATCGTTTCAAACAGCTTTCGATGAAGGCTTTATTATCATTTGTATTTTCCGTTATGTGTATAGTATCGGCATCGGCACAGCAGAAGCAGTTCACTCTGAACGACCTGTTGGGTGGCGGCGAAAGTTACTGGAATCTTCGCCCAGAAAATGTCTACACATCATGGTGGGGCAACTTAGCGTTGAAGACAACTCCGAACGGCGTTTACGACCTGAATACCGGCAAAGAGATACTGACCGTGGATCAGGTGAACAAGTGTTTCTCCGAGAAAGTGGCCTTCAGTGCACATAACTTCTCCTTTCCTCTCACAGAAGAGCCTGTGGTAATGTTTACCAAAGGGCAGCGACGCATAATGCTGGATTTCCACGCATGCCGTGTGCTGTATGATGTGACTCTGCCTGAGGGTGCAGTTATTCGCGATTTCAACATCAAGAGTAGAAATACAGCATATACCATAGGAGGAAATCTGTATGTCTTCACCGCAAATTCCGATACTTTGGTAGTCAGCCAGGACGGTAGTACAGACGGCAGCGATGACATTGTTTATGGCCAGAGTGTACATCGCGATGAATTCGGTATTAGCGGCGGAACCTTCTGGTCTCCCGACGGCAAGTCGCTGGCCTACTATCGCATGGACCAGAGCATGGTACCCAGCTACCCACAGGTTAACATTAAAGCGCAAGGGCCTGCCGAGGGTGAGTCTCGCATAGCAGAGACATACTCATGCCACTATCCCATGGCTGGCGAAAAGAGCCATATCGTAAAGGTTGGTGTATTCAACACCGAGACAAAGAAGAACATCTGGCTGCACCTCGTAGGTGAAAAGGACGACTACCACACCAACGTGACATGGGCTCCTGACGGAAAAAGTATCTACATCTTTGAATTGAACCGTGACCAGAACCACATGCGCCTTGTGCAGTACGATGCAGTAACCGGAAGTGTTATCCGCACCGTACTTGAGGAAAAACACGACAAGTATGTAGAGCCTATGCATCCTCTGGCTTTCCTTCCATGGGATCAGACAAAGGCTATAATGCAGAGCCAACGCGACGGCTACAACCATCTTTACCTTCTGGATTTGCAAAAGGATGAGTTGAAGCAGATTACAAAGGGTAAGTGGGTAGTACAGGAGTTCGTTGGTTTCAACACCATGGCACACCGTCTCATCTTCCGCAGTAATGAAGCAGACCCACGCAAATCATGTCTGTACAGCGTGAAGATTTCCGGAGGCAAGCGCACTCCTGTAGGACCTCAGGAGGGTGTATGCTATCAAGCACAATTAAGCAAAAGCGGTGCTGCTGTAATCTCAGGATATACTGCACCGGATGTGCCCAGAAGCATTAACCTGCTGTCCACCACAACAGGTAAGGGTGCCAATATCCTCACAGCCAAAGACACATGGAAAGAGAACGGATACAGCATCCCCACCTTCAAGAGTGGCAGCATCAAGGCTGCCGACGGCATAACCAATCTCTATTATCGTATGGTGCTCCCTGCCGACTTTAACGAGAAGGAGAAATACCCCACTATCGTCTATGTCTATGGCGGACCTCATGCACATCTGGTAGATGCCAGCTGGCATTGGTCAAGCCGTGGATGGGAAACCTATATGGCACAGAAGGGTTATATTGTCTTCATCCTTGATGGACGTGGTAGTGAATGGCGCGGACGTGATTTCGAACAGGAAACATTCCGTCAATTGGGAACAGTGGAATGCCAGGACCAGTATAAAGGTGTTGAGTATTTGATGTCACTGCCTTATGTAGACAAGGACCGCATGGGTGTACACGGCTGGAGCTTTGGTGGCTTCATGACTACAAACCTGATGCTCACATATCCAGAGGTGTTCAAGGTTGGTGTGGCCGGTGGTCCGGTTATAGACTGGAATTATTATGAAGTAATGTACGGCGAACGCTATATGGACACCCCCGAGCAGAACCCCGAGGGATACAAGAACAGCAACTTGCGTTTGCGTGCTGGCAACCTGAAGGGCCGTCTGCAGCTGATTATTGGATACAACGACCCTGTATGTGTACCCCAGCACACACTCAGTTTCATTCGTGCATGTATTGATGCAGGCACACAGTGTGACTACTTCTTATATCCCGGTGGAGAGCATAACATGTATGGCAAGGATGCTGTACATCTGCACGAGAGAATAACAAGATACTTTGAAGACTATTTAAAATAAACAATATTATGGAAAGAATACTTCTGCTCGGTTCTGGCGGCCGAGAACACGCTTTGGCATGGAAGATAGCCCAAAGTCCCAAGGTGGAAAAACTATACATTGCACCCGGTAATGCCGGAACAAGTCTGGCTGGCGAAAACGTTGCCATGAAGGCTGACGACTTTGAGGCCATCAGAGAGTTCGTACTGAAGACCAACATCAGCATGGTTGTTGTTGGTCCCGAAGACCCATTGGTAAAGGGTATCTATGACTACTTCAAGGCTGATACCGAACTGGCATCAATTCCTGTCATCGGCCCCTCCAAGCAAGGTGCGGTACTCGAAGGCAGTAAGGATTTTGCCAAGGGATTCATGCAGCGCCATGCCATCCCCACTGCAGCATACCAGACCTTTACTGGCGAAACTCTGGAGGAGGGCAAGGCTTTCCTGCGCACTCTTCAGGCTCCTTACGTTCTGAAGGCCGACGGTCTTTGTGCCGGTAAGGGTGTGCTCATACTTGACACCCTGGAAGAGGCCGAGAAAGAACTTGAGGAAATGCTCGGTGGCATGTTTGGTGGTGCATCCAGCCGTGTAGTTATCGAGGAATTCATGAGCGGTATAGAGTGCTCTGTATTCGTGCTGACAGATGGCAAGGACTACGTTATCCTGCCCGAGGCAAAGGACTACAAGCGCATTGGCGAAGGTGATACCGGTCTCAACACCGGTGGCATGGGCAGTGTATCTCCCGTTCCATTTGCCGACGAAGCTTGGATGAAGAAAGTAGAGGACCGCATTATACGTCCGACCGTCAATGGCCTTGCCCAGGAAGGTATCGACTACAAGGGATTCATCTTCTTCGGTCTGATAAACGTGGATGGAGAACCTAAGGTAATAGAATACAACGTTCGCATGGGCGATCCTGAAACAGAAACCGTAATGCTCCGAATAAAGAGCGACCTGGTGGATCTTTTGCAAGGTGTGGCGACTCAAACCTTAGGTCAGAAGACCATCGAGTTTGACCAGCGCAGCGCAGTTTGCGTAATGATGGTAAGCGGAGGCTATCCCGGTTCATACGAAAAGGGATTCCCCATTACAGGCATTGACGAGGTAGAGGATAGCATTGTTTTCCATGCCGGCACTGACTGTAAGGATGGTCAAGTCGTTACCAGCGGAGGACGTGTCATTGCAGTAAGTTCATACGGCTCAACCAAGGCGGAAGCATTGGCAAAGAGCATGCAGGAAGCCCAGAAGATACAGTTCGAAGGCAAATACTACCGTAAGGACATCGGTCAGGACTTGTAAAAGAATATGCGCAACAACCGCTTCCAGAATCACGTCAGCGAGAGTACTGTCACCTTGCCTCTGTGCATGGTGATAGGTGCTCTCGCATGGTTTTGGAACGGAAACAACCAAGAGTTCGACTATAGCCACTCCGCTATAATCTCATTGGCATTGGCAGCCATATCCACCTACATAGTAATAGAGACCTCAAATGTCTTTGCCCTACTGCGTATACGTTCCAGCATGATTGCCACTGTATGGGTGGTGTGCATCTCACTGACGCCATACATACATACTTTCTCCGAAGCGTGGATAGCAGTACCGGCATTGGCAGGAAGCTACTATGTCATGTTCCTGACATATCAACAGCACGAACCTGTGATACACGTTTTCCATACATTCGTGCTCCTCGGTATTGCCTCGCTGGCCATACCACAACTTCTTGTCTTCGTGCCTCTATACTATTGGTATCTGCTAGTTTTTCTGCGAAGCTTGACATGGCGAGGATTATGGGCAGGACTGGTGGGACTGATATTGCCCATGTGCTTTGTATTGGGATGGAGCATAGTTTCTGACAATTACAGCTTCCTTTGGAACTGGACAGAAGGACTGCTCAACACAGACTTGTTCAATGCCGGCAATTATGCATGGATGCTTTCATACAAGGAGCCTGAAGCACTGGGATTTGCACTTCTAACACTGACTGCCCTGATAAGCATAGTACACTACCTGCGCAATTACTATAACGATAAGATAAGGACCAGAATGTTCCTGTACATATATGTAA
>JAEIGA010015114.1_pt1 | contig 11757 bp, 5 predicted proteins | sample 9270691 | NCBI WGS metagenome assembly JAEIGA01 (sample SAMN17057246, study PRJNA624740) | gut metagenome | biome: biome; isolation source: fecal sample | host: Bos grunniens | place: China: Xizang | collected 2019
GAATCGAAGTAGATTGTTTCGCCTGCATTTGCGTGAATTGTAAATGCAATGGAAACGATCTCGCCGGAAGCATCAAAGAACTTTGCTGTTTCCGCATTGAAGAGTGCATCGGAGAGAATATCTATTGTTTTCTCAGAGGTGCCGTCAGCATAGGTATAGGTTACGGTTACCTTTACTGCCTCGCCGTTTGCGTTCTTTGCGCATACGGTAATATACTTGAACATATCGCCGGAAAGGCCTGCGTTCTGCATATCAACTGTGAGTGTTACATTATCCTTCTTGAGAGCGATCTCGGCTGCCTTTTCCTTTTCGCTGTAGGAAACCTTGGCATCACCGCCGCCGATCTCGTATTCCTCTGCTCGGCCGCAAAGGATCATTTTGATAAGTGCGGAATCAAGGAGATTTACGGATCCGTCCTCGTTCATATCGAGAGCCGCTACGTTTGCGCCGTCTGTATCAACGCCTACGAGAGCACGTCTCATAATGAGAGAATCAAGTGCTGTTACCTTATTATTGCCGTCTGCATCGCCTGCAAGGTAGCTCTCGCCGCCTGCTGTCTGAAGGAGTGCGCTTGTTGCCTCATCGGACATAAGGTACGTTACAGCCTCAGCCGCATCCTTATTTGCCGCGCGCTCTCTTTCAATTGCAAGATCCTTGGCTCTTTCACCGTCACCTGCAAGAATGATAGAGCTTACGAGGAGTGTATCCTTTGTTGAGGAGGCTGCGAAGGGCTGGATCTCAAGAGATGTGATCTTGCCGGTCCAATTTGCATCTGCAGACATATCTACGATATATGAGTGGTATTTGCCATCAAGGATAAGATCAAGAGTTACGGTAGCACAGCTGCCTGCCTCTGTCTTATAAGTAAGCTTTGTCTGCTTTGCTCTTGTGCCGTTTGTGAGGGGAGCCTTAAGTGTGAATACAACGTAATCGAAGCCGTCGGCAGAGGCGGTATTGTCGCCTGCTGTATAGTCGATCGTGAGAGAAGGCTTTCTTGAGTTTGTGATATAAGCGGAAAGCGCCTTTTCATCCTCGTTGAACGTAGCGTTTACGTTGTTTGTTGCGCTTACTGTATCAAGGGGCTTTACTGTGCTGAAAATAAGCTTTGAAATATCAATGGAGGAGTTTGCGATATTCTCGGCAGATGTGGGAATCGCATCGAGAGTCTCGATATGCTCCATATACTTTGCACGAGCCTCTTCTGCTGTGTTTGATGCTGCGATATCCGCAGAGGCTGCTGCTGCCAAGCTTGTGAGATTCTCCCAGTCTGCGCTGTCAAAATCCACTTCATATCTGTAATTGAGGATTCTGTCTGCAAGTCCTGCGATATAATCAGCCTCGGAGCCTTCCTCAAGAGTCTTCATAATAGACTGAACGAAGATACGGTTGGAGAAATCGTTGGGATGGCAGAGGAAGTCGCCCGTCATATCAAGATAGTTCTTACGGGTGTCGAGATACTGATGGATGCTTGTGGAATCGGAGATAGCAACGCCCTGTCTCTCGAGGCTATAGAGTGCATCTGCATATGCAAAGAACCAGTCCTCAGGGAAAATGAGGGGGTTTGAGAGGATGGGAGCTGCAATGATGATATCGCAATCGGGAACGTTTGCGTTAACTGCCTCGATTGCCTGAGTGAGTGTATCGATATAATAATCTGCAGTTTCGCCTGCCATACACTCGTTTGTACCGAACTCGATAATAAGAAGGTCGGGATCGTATGCAACGATATCTGCCATTCTTTCGATAGCATACGTTGCTGTTGCGCCGCCGAGAGCGATAGTTTCGTTTTCGATAGTAACGTTAGGATATCTTTCCTGAATTGCCTTTGCCGTCATATCGCACCAAGGGTCTGCATAGGGAGCAACGCCTGTATCGCCGATATCGCCGGAAACGTTTGCGCCGCCTGCAATGGAGTCGCCGATGCCCATTACCTTAACGGTGCCGCCATCGTTATTGAGCTTTTCGATAACGTTCTGAAGATAAATGCCCTTTGCCTCGGGGATAGCACCCTCCCACTCGCTCTTTGCGGTGTAGGTGATATTCATATAGCCTGTGAAGTACATATCGTACTGACCTGCCATAACGTAGTCGCCTCTGAGAGTTTCCCAGAGATTGCCGAGAGTATCTGAATCCTTATAGACTGTGCTGTACGTATAGCTTCTGATAGCACTGCCCTCGGGAATAACAAGCTTGCCATCCTCGATAAGGTAGTCCTCTCCGTAAACGTACTCCTTATTAAGGAAGGAGTTCTTAACGGAAACAACGCGGTCGATATCGTACATCATCTGCTTGGGAGCGATGGTGCCGTCCTTTTCCTGAAGAACGAAGAAGGACTCGTTGAAAACGATATCGCCGTCCCAATAATACTTGGTATAGCGGTCTACCTCGTATGTATCGAGATCGAGATATTCCTCATCATACTTGTGGATGGAGCCGTTTGCATATTTTTCGATATCTTCGATGCCATCATTCATCTTATCGAAAATATAAAGTGAATAAACGGCGGAGGGAGTATAGGAGAAAATGATCTCCTCGGTTTCATAGGAGGGGCAAACACCTTTAAACTTATGGCCCGCTGTCAAAGAAACCTCTGCGAGATAATTATCGTCCTCAACTCGGACATCAAGAGTCTCATCTGCAGCAGTTGCGGGAAGCCACAAAGCATAGCCGCCGGTTCCATTTGCAACCTTAACAGTTACCGTGGAGCCTGCCTCGTTTGCTGTGATCTTATAGGATGACAGATAGCTGTCATACTCAATGGTTGCGCCCTCAGCCTTGATCATATCAGGCGTGATGGTTGTGATTTCTGTGCTGTCGATCGCGAAAACGGGGAAGGAAAGACCCGCAACCACGATGAGAGCTGCAAGAATCATGGAAATTATTCTTTTCATAACGCACCTCGTTATATATTTTTAATTGTATATATTTTATCACAGCACCGTTATTTCGTCAACATATAAACGCATTTTTAACAAAGGACAAGGGCGCCGCTTCCAAAGAAAAACCAAACTGATTGACTTTACAGGCCAAATAAGGTATAATATAAAAAAGTTAGTTTCCACAATTTCAAAGAAAGAACTGATAATTATGATCAAACGTTTCTTATCGATACTGACAGTTATTATGCTGGTGGCCGCAAGTGCTTTGCCCGCCTTTGCCCTCGGCCCCACGGCTCAGGTGAATAACGACTATATAATCGAGGAGCAGAGCTTTATAGGATGGGACGGTTGCGCCGTTACCGTCCGCTCAGACGGCTCCTTTGAATATGCTCAGGACGGAGCGGCTGTATACGTTTCCTTCGGCGCCCGAGTGCCTGAGGCAACCGTTACAAAATCAAAGCTGCCCTACCCCGTAACGACTCACAAATACACAATCGACGGCGTAAGCTATACCGTTGAACAGTTCGCTCTCGGCGACGAGGGCGGTGCCGTTTGCGTTTATTCGAGATTCACCGTCAAGAACGAAACGGAAAGCGCAGTTTCCTTCCCCACAGTAACGGGCACCGTGCCCACAGGCACGCCTCCCTCTGCTGTCGATGCAAAAAAATCCGCATCCTGCGACTATATCGTTTCTCTCAAGGCATCAACCGTTGAAAGCTCTCTGAAAGCCGAGACCTTTGACAGCGCCAAGGAGAAAATGAAGGACCACTGGGATAGCTATCTTTCCTCCCTTCTCACGGTAAGCTCCCTTGCAAAGAATCACAAAAGCGCTGTCACAGCATACCGCACAGCCCTTATCGACTATGCCGTTGCGGGAACAGTAAGCCCTGCCGTTGCTCTCGCATCTGCAGATCTTGCCCGTGACGTCATCTCAAGGAGCAACGATGCTTATACCTGCGCCCTTGCGGCCATCAAGCTTTCAGACGTTTCTCTTCTTACCTCTGCAGACAGCATCAGAAACGTGGTTTTCGCGATCATAGACACAGAAAAGGAGCTTCCCTGTCCCTCTCTTGAGGAAAACCTCGATGCCCTTCTCACCGTGCAGAGCTACGCATACCTTCTCAAAAAGCTTTCCGAGACTGATCCTGCCCGCGCAGCTGAGGCTGATGAGGTAAAGGTATATGCAGAAAAGCTTGCAAAAAGCATCGCATCTGCAATTAAGGATATAGAAAAGGATATTTCCTTTGACTGGGAGGTTGCCACCACGGACAGCTCTTCTCCCATAGCTCTCAGCGGAGCCGACCGCTCCTCTGTTAAGGCGCTTTGCTCCTGGTATATCAAGAGCTCCGTATTTACAGACGTTCCCTCAAAGGATCTCGTTGCCCTTGCAAAGGATGCAAATCCCTATTATGCTTCGGCAAACGATCCCTGCGCCGCTATTCTTTCTCTCTTCTGTGAAAGAGAGGACAAAACCGTTCTCATCGGCCGCGGCGCTCCCACCTCCCTTCTTGCAACAAACGAAAGCATCACCGTAAGCAATATTGCTCTTTCTGCGGGAAATACGGTCTCCCTTAACGTTACCGCAAAGAAGAGCAGCCTTGGTATTGGTCTCTCAGGCGCAAGCTCCACTCCCTATCAGATCGAGTTCCCCCTTCTCTGCGACAATACAGAATACGCATCCGTAGGCTTTGACTGCGATTGCGGCGTTGTTTCCGCACCTGAGGGTACGGGCAGCGTATCCGTCAGACTTTTCGAAAGCATCTCCGATACGGAAGCAAACAGAAAAGCTGCAGTAAAGCTTGAAATCGCTATCTGCAAGGCTTATGAGAAGCAGGTCGAGTCTCCCACAACCATCTCCAAGGAAGAATTTGATGCGGCTCTCAAAAAAGCTGAAAAGGCACGCACTGCAACTGCTGATGAAAAGCGCTCCTGCGCCGAAAAGCTGCAGGCGGCAACAGAGGCCCTTTCTCCCATGATCGCAGGCTACGTTTATTCCTCTCCCACAGAGGATATCCCCGTCGGCACCGTAACAAACACAGAAGTTTATCAGAAGTTCTCCCTCCCCTCCGACGGAACGGTGACAAGCCTTTTCGTTAAGGGCGAGTTTTCCGAGGGAATCTCCGCCGCCATCTACACTCTCCGTGGAGACAACTACACAACAGACGAGCTTCGCGCAGAATCCTACGGCACAGAGGCCGAGGGCGGAATCACCTTTGACGTTGAATTCGAGGCTGTGGCCGAGACCGTTTACGTTCTCTGCATCTTCTCCGAGGACAGCGCAGTTTCCCTTACCCTTGAAAAATCAGCCGAGGCCACGGCACACACCGTGAACGCCGGCGAGGTCGTTGTTTACACTGCGGCATCCCTTGCCTTTGATCTTACCGTCGAGCAGGCAAACAGAAGAGATCTCGACACCTTCTATTCCGCATGCCTCGAGGCAAACGTTTCGGAATATACAAAGGAATCTCAGAAAACTCTCAAAAATAAGATGAAGGCGGCAAAGGCTATCCTCTGCACCGCCTCCGTTACAGAGGACGAATGCGAAAAGACCTACGACGATCTCAAAAAGGCATTCGATGGGCTTGACACCTACGCCTCCGAGGATAGGATCGAGGAAACTCCTACCGTAGGCCTCATTCTTATCGGAATCGTTATCATCCTTCTTGCGGGTACGTTTATTACAGCACTCGCCGCAAGAAAGAAAATGAACCCTGATTCATAAAGAAGGATACGGTCGCTTTTTTGTAAAAAAGCTCCGCAAAAAACTTTAATAAAAAAGGCTCACCAAAGAAAACTTTGATGAGCCTTTTTAAGCCCTTGCAGGGCTTTATTACAAATATGCGATCGCCTTCTCTACAACCCCAATTACAGAGGCTTCCTTTTTGAAGCTTATTTTGCAGCATATCCTTTTTCTTATTTAAACATATCCGTAGAAAGGTAGCGCTCACCCGTGTCGGGGAGGAGGGCTACTATTTTTTTGTTCTTATACTCGTCTCTCAGAGCAAGCATGCTTGCGGCGTATACCGCGGCGCCCGACGTTATTCCCACAAGGATGCCCTCTTTTGTGGCAAGGACCTTTCCTGCAAGATACGCCTCCTTATCGCTTACGGTGATGACCTCGTCAACAACGCTCATATCAAGGATCTCAGGCTTGAATCCTGCGCCGATTCCCTGAAGACCGTGTGAGCCTGTCTCGCCCTTTGTGAGAAAAGGGGAGCCTGCAGGCTCGATTCCCACTATTTTAATATTGGGATTCTTTTCCTTTAAGTATCTGCCGACGCCCGTAATGGTTCCGCCTGTTCCGATTCCTGCAACGAAAACGTCTATCCTGCCCTCGGTATCCTCCCAGATCTCGGGGCCTGTTGTTTTATAATGAGCAAGGGGATTGGCAGGGTTTATAAACTGACCTGCAACTATTGCGCCCTCGATCTCGGCGGCAAGCTCCTCGGCCCTTGCGATAGCGCCCTTCATTCCGAGAGCGCCGTCTGTGAGAACGATCTCAGCGCCGTATGCGCCGATGAGCTTTCTTCTTTCAACAGACATAGTATCGGGCATAACGATGATAACTCTGTAGCCCTTTGATGCCGCAACGGCGGCAATTCCTATACCCGTGTTTCCGCTGGTGGGCTCAATGATAACGCTACCCTCGCCAAGTCTGCCCTCGCGCTCAGCCTCGCTTATCATAAAGGCGCCTACTCTGTCCTTTACGCTTCCCGCGGGATTGAAATATTCAAGCTTTCCGAGAATGGGCTCGGAAAGTCCAAGCTCCGCCGAAAAATTTGCAAGCTCCATAATAGGAGTTTTTCCTATAAGCTCCGTTACGTTTTTGTATATCATAATAGTGTACCACCCTTTTAATATAGGTTAATTTTATCACCGCAAGGCTCGGGTGTCAATGTTTACTTTTTTCCATTAATGTGATAGAATAATAAAAAAACGTGGAGGTCTTATATGAGCCTTGATAAAACCTTTGAAATGATGCATTCGGGAGACCTTTATCTCCCCATGGAAAAGGAGCTTTTTGAAAATCAGCTTCAGTGCCTCGAAAAGCTCTACGATTATAACGCGACCCGCCCCTCAGAGCAGGAGAAGAGAGCACGGATGCTTTCCGAGATGTTTGCCGAGATCGGCGAAAACTGCTATATCGAGCCTCCCTTCCATTCGAACTGGGGAGGAAAGCACGTTCATTTCGGAAGCTACGTTTACGCCAATTTCAATCTCACCCTCGTTGACGATACTCATATCTACGTGGGCGATGCCACAATGTTCGGCCCAAACGTAGTTGTTGCCACAGCAGGCCACCCCATACTTCCCGATCTTCGCGTTCAGGGATATCAGTATAATGCCCCTGTTACTATCGGCAAGAACTGCTGGATAGGCGCAGGTGCTGTAATAGTTCCCGGTGTGACTATCGGTGACAACGTGGTCATCGGCGCGGGAAGCGTTGTTACAAAGGATATTCCATCGGGCGTTGTTGCCGTCGGAAACCCTTGCCGTGTTCTTCGCGAGATCAATGACCGCGACCGCGAATATTATTTTAAAAACAGAAGGATCCCTGCGGATATCAAATAAAAAAGGACTCCAGCGGAGTCCTTTTTCTTATTTTGCGCCCTTGAGGATCTCGCAAACGAGCTGATACATTCTCTCGGTTGAAGGAATATTCAGTCTTTCACGGGTGGAATGAACGTCTCTAAGGTCGGGGCCGAAGGATATGCAATCGAGGGCGGGGAGCTTTTCGATGAAAAGACCGCACTCAAGGCCTGCATGGATGGCAACAACGCTTCCTTCGTTTCCTGAAAGCTTCTTATAGCTCTCAAGCACAAGATCGCGAAGGGGAGACACCTTTGCATACTGCCATGCGGGATAATCTCCGTGAATCTCGGTCTCGCCGCCGCAAAGGGAAACTACGGCCTTTACTCTTCTGATAAGCTCCTCCTTCTGGCTCGTTACGGATGAACGAACGGCAAAGCTGAACTTAAGACGGTCGCTACAGAGCTTAAGAACGCCCATATTAAGGGATGTCTGAACAAGGCCCTTGATGTCTGCGCTCATTTCCTGCACGTGATAAGGAAGAACGTAGAGGCAGGAGAGAAGTCTCTTCGTATCGTCGGAGCAAACTGCCTTCTCTGCAGCTGACTCTGTTACTGTAAGGCAAAGGTCGGGATCGCTTGTGGCAAACTCGTTTTTATAGATCGCCTTATATTCCTCGCAAAGCTTGAGGAATGCAGGGGAATCTGACTTTGCAACGGCAACGGTAGCCTTTGTGTATTTGGGAATTACGTTATCAAGAGTGCCGCCCTCGAGAGAGCAAAGCCAAAGCTTTGTTTTTTCGCAGGCATCGTAGAGCATTCTACCCATAAGTCGGTTAGCACTTGCGCGGCACTTATCGATCTCAACGCCGGAATGACCGCCGAGAAGACCTGATATCTCAACCGTATAGTAGCAAACGTCAAAAAGCTCCTCCCTTTCGCAATCAAGAGAGCAGTTTACTCTCGCGCCGCCTGCACAGCCTGCGGTGAAGATGCCCTCCTCCTCGGAATCGAGGTTTAAGAGGCGCTTACCCTTAAGAGAGGACGTATTAAGACCCTTTGCGCCGTCCATTCCCGTCTCCTCGTCAACTGTGAATACAGCCTCGATGGGGGGATGGGGGAGAGTATCGTCGTCAAGGATGGCCATAATTACTGCAACGGCAATGGCGTTATCTCCGCCAAGGGAGGTTCCCTCAGCCCAGAGCCACTCTCCGTCGGTGCAAAGCTTGAGTCCCTCCTTTTCCATATCGATAGGACAGTCTGCATCCTTTGCGCACACCATATCGAGATGACCCTGAAGGATCACGGGCTCGCTTTCTTCATAGCCCTCGGAAGCGCCCTTGAAGATGATTACGTTGTTAAGGTCGTCCTGCTCATAGGAAAGACCGTGAGATCTTGCAAAATCCACACAGATATCGCTTATCTGCTTTGTGTTTCCCGAGCCGTGGGGCACGGAGGAAAGAAGACGGAAATATTCAAAAACCTTTGCAGGCTTGAGATTTTCAAATTTGTTCATAAGTATAGCCTTTCTGTTTTTTCGCTTTTTCTAATTATACTCCCAGGCGCTCCCGTTGTCAAACGAAAAATGGCTGTTGCAGTTGCAACAGCCATTTTATATTACAGATTAGTCAGCGATCTCGCAGTACATGAAGTACTTGTATCCGAGGGGGTTAGCGAAGAAGCCCTTAACGGATTCGTCGATCATGTAGATGTCTGTGTAGTAGTAGAGAGGTGTGATAGCACCTGTCTCCATGAGCATATCCTCAGCGATGTGCATGAGAGCATAGCGTGTATCGTTATCTGTGCAAGCCTTGATCTCAGCGATGAGAACATCGTATGTCTGAGCCCATGTGCCGTTTTCTACCTTGATGTCATAGCCGTAAGCTGTGAGGTCGAGGTTGTACATAGCAAGATCCTTGTGTGCGCCCTTACCGTACTGAACGTCGTTGTTACCGGAAACTGTTGTCCACATATCGAGGAAGCAGATAGGATCGTTGTAGTCTGCAAGCCAACCGTTACGTGCTACGGAGTAGCCGCCGTCCTTACGTGTGTTAAGGAATGTAGCCCACTCCTGGTTCTCAAGCTGCATGTTGATACCAACTGCTGCGAGAGCGGACTGGAGGTACTCACCGATAAGCTTGTGAGCATCGGATGTGTTGTAGAGGTAGGAGATTGTGGGGAAGTCTGTGAACTTCTCGCCGTCCCATGTGTAGTACTTCTTGAGGATCTCGATAGCGTCATTGAAGTTAGACTCGATAGCATCCTTGGATACGTCGTAGTAACCGTCGAAGTCCTCGCTGTCGCCGGAATTCTTGTAGAACTCGGAGCCGTCAGCGTCTGTCATACCCATTGCTACGAAGCCGGGAGCAGGAACCTGACCTGCCTGACCGATCTCTTCTACGATGTAGTTACGGTCGTAGAGAAGGCCGATAGCGCTTCTGATCTCTGCCATTGCCTTTTCAGCCTCAACGCCTGTGAGCTTAGAGGATGCGGGAAGGATGTTTGCGTTTACGTTCCAGTTAACGTAATATGTACCGATCTGACCTGCTACAACGAACTCATCAGGATATGTCTTCTTGAGGTTTTCGATCTCGTTTGTAGGAACGTCATCGATTACGAGCCATGCTTCGTTCTCGAAGTTAGCGAGCATGTTGTTGGAGTCATCGGAGAGATAGAACTCGATCTTATCCATCTTAACTGCGTCTGCATCGTGGTAGTTCTCGTTCTTCTCGAGCACGATTACGGAGTTGTGCTCCCACTCGGAGATCTTGTATGCGCCGTTACATACGTATGTGGAGGGATCTGTTGCCCAGTTCTCGTTCTTAACTACGTCCTCACGTACGGGGAAGTAGGTGGGGAATGCGAGAAGCTCGTTCCAGTATGCTACTGCGTTTGCAAGTGTGATCTCGATTGTCTTGTCATCAACTGCCTTACAGTTGAGCTTTGCATCGGGATTTACAAAGTTGCCCTCATCATCTGTTTCCCAGATGTCAGCGTAACCGTCAACTACCTCGAACATGTAGCCGTAGTCAGCTGCGAGTGCTGTGGAAGCTGCACGCTGCCATGCAAATACATAGTCAGCTGCTGTTACTGCCTTACCGTCGGACCACTTAACGCCGTCCTTAAGGGTATAGGTGTATGTAACTGTACCGTCATCGTTTACCTTGCCTTCGGGAAGCTCCTTAGCTGCGTCAGCTACGATAACGAGGTTACCCTTCTTGTCCTGAGCCCACTTAGCGAGGCCGGAGAAGAGGTGGGAAACCATTGTTGCGCCGTCAACTGCGGAGTTGAGGGCAGGGTCGATTGTGTCGGGCTCGGAAGCGAGACATACAGCCATAGAGGATGCCTCCGCCTCATCGCCCTTGTCCTTACCGGTTTCTGTCTTTCCGCATGCTGCGAGGGAAAGAAGCATAGCGCCTGCAAGGAGGAGTGCTAAAAACTTTTTCATGAGATTTTTTTCCTTTCTCAAAATATTTTTTTCGTTTTTATTTAAGCCGTTAGGCTTATGCACGTTAATTGATCTTGTCAATATTATGACAAGCTACGAAATGTCCCTTTGATACTTCCTTAAATTCGGGAACCTCCTGAGCACACTGCTCTGTTGCATAACGGCAGCGTGTGCGGAAGGGGCATCCGGAGGGAGCATTAAGGGGGGAGGGGATATCGCCTGTGAGGGCGATACGCTGGTTTGCTCTCGCGATCTTGGGATCGGGAATGGGCACTGCGGAGAGGAGAGACTGAGAATAGGGATGGAGAGGTCTGTTATAGATCTCATCCGCATCTGCAAGCTCTACCATCTTACCGAGGTACATTACGGCGATTCTGTCACTGATGTGACGAACAACAAGAAGGTCGTGAGCAATGAAAAGATAAGTGAGGTCCTTTTTCTCCTGGAGCTCATCGAACATATTGATAACCTGCGCCTGAATAGATACGTCAAGGGCGGAAACAGGCTCGTCACATACGATGAAGTCAGGGTTGAGGGCAAGAGAACGGGCAATACCGATACGCTGACGCTGACCGCCGGAGAACTCGTGGGCATATCTTGATGCGTGCTCGGAGTTAAGTCCTACCTCTGCCATAAGAGAGAGGATTCTCTCTTCTCTTTCCTTTTTATCCTTATACATCTTATGAACGTCAAGAGGCTCACCGATGATATCGGATACTGTCATTCTGGGGTTAAGGGAGGAATAGGGATCCTGGAATACCATTGTAGCCTTCTTGCGGAATTCCTTGATCTGCGCCTTTGTCTTAACGGGCTGACCGTTATAGTACACCTCACCTGCGGTGGGCTTATAAAGATGGAGAAGAGTTCTTCCCACGGTGGTCTTACCGCAACCGGACTCACC
>JAEIGA010015115.1_pt1 | contig 11756 bp, 9 predicted proteins | sample 9270691 | NCBI WGS metagenome assembly JAEIGA01 (sample SAMN17057246, study PRJNA624740) | gut metagenome | biome: biome; isolation source: fecal sample | host: Bos grunniens | place: China: Xizang | collected 2019
CCTGCGGCCAGGGGGGTAGCACGGTTCTGCAAGCCACCGGCACCACCGGAAACGTTGAAAGTCCGAATATGATTCTAGTGCTTACGTGTGAGGAGGAGAGATCCGGGAAGAACGGGATGACGGGATTGTGGCCTGAGCTGGCCTCAAAGGTCGATTTCGCCATCGTCGGAGAGCCGACGGGAATGAGGGCGGCAACTTCGGAAAGAGGGCTTCTTGTCATTGATGCAGAAGCACATGGCGTAAGCGGACATGCAGCGAGAAATGAGGGAAAGAATGCATTATACATCGCACTGGAAGACATAAACAGGTTGCGCAACCACACATTCGGCAGGATATCGTCTCGCATGGGCAAGGTCAATCTGAATGTTACGCAGATCAATGCAGGAACGGCACATAATGTCATCCCAGACACATGCAGCTTCGTGATTGACATACGTCCGACCGAGCAATATACCAATGAGGAAATCCTCATGGAGCTGCAGGAGATCTGCGAAAGCGAGCTGAAGCCCCGTAATCTTGCGAACAGGTCAAGCGCTACGAAAGAAGGTTCGCCTCTCCTGAAAGCCGTCGAAAATATGGGCATAGAGACATTCTCATCTCCGACCACATCTGATTGGATGAGAATCAGTTGCGATGCGGTCAAGATGGGGCCGGGAGAGTCATCGCGGTCGCACAAAAAGGACGAATATGTTCTTGTTGAAGAAATCAGGAACGGTATAGAAACATATATTGAATTGATTGAACATAATGAGTACACTTTGGAGTAAAGGAACACAGGCGACGGATCTTGTAGAAGATTTCACAGTTGGAAACGACCGTATACTGGACATGCGCCTTGCAAAATATGATGTCATCGGTTCAAAGGCACATATAAGGATGCTGGAGTCGATCGGTCTTCTGACTTCTGAAGAACTGGAGACGCTGACAGAGGCCTTGGACCAGATACTTGGAGAAATCAATGCCGGGGAATTCGTGCTTGAAGATGATGTGGAAGATATTCACTCGCAGGTGGAGCTTCTGCTGACACGACGTCTCGGAGACATCGGCAAGAAGATCCATTCCGGACGTTCTCGTAACGACCAGGTACTTGTGGATGTAAAGCTTTTCCTCAAGGACGAGGTCATAACTTTGCGGGATGAGGTTCTTGCCTTGTTCTACACCCTTCAGGCCCTCAGCGAAAAGCACAGGAACATACTTCTGCCGGGCTACACCCATGGCCAGGTTGCGATGCCGTCTTCATTCGGCCTCTGGTTCGGTGCATATGCGGAGGCACTCGCAGACGACATGTACATGCTCAAAGGGGCATTCCACGTAACCGACCAGAATCCTCTCGGTTCTGCTGCCGGTTATGGTAGTTCATTCCCGCTTGACCGCCAGATGACGACTGACCTTCTGGACTTCGGAAGCCTTGACTACAATGTGGTCGCCGCCCAGCTCAGCAGAGGCAAGTCAGAACGCGCCGTCGCATCTGCCATGGGAGCTATTGCACTCACTCTCAACAAATTCGCCGCAGACTGCTGCATGTACATGAGTCCGAATTACGGATTCATCAGGTTCCCTGACGAGCTCACCACTGGTTCCAGCATCATGCCTCACAAGAAGAACCCTGACGTATGGGAGATCATGAGAGGTAACTGCAACAGGATAATGGCCACGGAAAGTCAGATCAGCATGCTCTGCAGCAACATGCCGCATGGATATCACCGCGAGTTCCAGCTTCTTAAGGACATCCTCTTCCCTGCCCTGGAGCTCATGCACAAATGTCTGCATATGGCTGACTACATGCTTCAGCATATCATGATCAATGAGAACATCCTTGATGCACCGATATATGACTATCTGTTCACTGTAGAAGAAGTAAACAGGCGCACACTAGAAGGAATGCCGTTCAGAGACGCCTACAAGTCGGTCGGCATCGAGGTAAACGAAGGAAGATTCTCATATCAGGGAGCACCGGGAAAGACAAACGGCCAGCTTACGCCGGCCGATCTGAAGCACACTTCACTTGGCAGTCTAGGCAATCTCTGCACAAAAGAGATCCGTGCCAAGATGGAAGCAGCAGCTGCATTTATCTGATCCCATATTTACGAAGGATCTTCAGAATCTTTGGCGATATGCTCTCGAGCATGTATGTAAAGCCAAGATCGGTTGGATGGGATCCGTCTGATGTAGCTATATGCTCATCTCCGAGAAAGTCGTCCGAAGGTATGAAATAGATATGTTTGTCTTTCTTCATCCTTTCACGGACGGCTTTTTCTGCTGCCGCCTGCTTCTCTGCCTCAAAATTTTCCCGCCATGTATCGAAATTACGGCTTTCGCGACGTTCTGTCTGCATGAAGATAAGCGGAACGTATGGATGAGCCTCACGGATTATATCCACAAAACGATCGAAATTCTCATTTATGATCTCGGCTGAAGGATTGGAAAACGCATCAAATATGAATGCATCCACATCCTCTATGTCAGCAAGATATCTGGCATATTCCTCCTGAAGCTTGGATTTTCCGCTGAAGCCGAGGTTGAAGCAATAGAATCCGTTGTCACGACCGAATCTTGCCGCATAGCTCATTCCGGGACGCGATGCCGCCAGGCCGTGAGTCACGCTCGATCCTTTGACCACGACACGATATCTGAAAGGATTCTCCAGAGGTTCGATATAAGAATCCTCACTCACGCCAATAAACAGCGAATCAAGCCTGTCATACAGAGGAAGATAGAGCAGACATTCCTTCCTGCCGGGAGCCATTTCCTTGACTATCGTACCCGAATGCATGGCATAGTCCGGCCCCTTGTCCATCTTTGGCCTTCCCACTCCGGCAAAGACCCACTCACCGTCCTGCCTTATATACAGATCAAGTCCCTTCTGGGCTATGGCAGTCATATTCTCGCTCGCATTCTTCGGCGAAGTCTGCCATTTTGCCTTTATGAACGGGCTGTCGGTGGCAAACAGCACCGCAAGTCCCGTCGAATGGCAGGCATATTCATCTATCACCTTGTCATTGAACTTATAGGCAGAAGTGTCGATCCTTGTAAAATCCTTTGATGTAGGTATTGCCTTACCGATGACATTCAGTCCTACGGCATTATGGTAACGTGTCTGCTGCGCTGAAAGCGGAAGTACCGACAGTATGGTCACTAAAAGGGGAATGAGATATCTGGACATATTAAATGATTTAGATTTAAAGGCAAAGATAAGAAAGATCAATTATTATTTCTATTTTTGTAATGACCCGGAAATAATCTTTTAACCCTATACACTATGAAACATTTATCAGTTCTCTTCATCTCATTGCTGATCGCGACATGCTCATTTGCACAGCAGGCACTCTGGAGCGGTTCACAGATCATATCTCCGGAAATCAATCCGGATAACAGCGTGACGTTCCGTCTTCATGCCCCCAAGGCCGTAAAGGTACTGGTGACCGGTGACTTCACCGAGGCCGGATACGCCGAACTCGTTGAAAAAGAAGGCATATGGACATACACGACAGCACCGTTAAGTCCTGAACTTTACAGTTATTCCTTCGTTGTAGACGGCTTGACTATAAGGGACCCGTCAAATGTATATATGATCCGCGATGTCGCTAGCGTCACGAATGTATTCATCATCGGTGGAGGCCGTGCAGATCTCTATAAAGTCAATGACATACCTCATGGAAGTGTATCAAAGGTATGGTATCATAGCCCGACACTCGGTATGGACCGCAGGATGACCGTCTACACACCTGCAGGCTACGAGCAGAACCGCAGGCAGAAATATCCGGTATTCTATCTGCTTCACGGTGCAGGAGGAGATGAGGAGGCTTGGATGGATCTTGGAAGGACATCGCAGATCCTCGACAACCTTATCGCCCAGGGCAATGCAGAGCCGATGATCGTGGTGATGACAAACGGCAATGCAGGAGAATCAGCCGCACCGGGACAATGTCCGGATGGTTTCGAACGCATACCGGGATTCCAGCAACGCGGCATGATGGAGGGTTCGTTCGAAATGCATTTCCCTGACGTCGTGAAATATGTCGAAAGCAATTACCGCGTATACAAGGACAAGAAGCACAGAGCGATTGCAGGCCTCTCGATGGGCGGTTTCCACTCTATGCACATATCGAAATACTACCCAGACATGTTCGACTATGTCGGCCTCTTTTCAGCTGCAGCAAGATTCCACGAGAATTCTGAATGTCCGGTATATATCAACGAAAAGGCGCAGATAGATGCACAGTTTGCAAAGAAGCCTGCATTATACTGGATTGCCATCGGAAACACCGACTTCCTCTATCAGGAGAATGTAAAGTTCCGCAACTACCTTGACGAAAAGGGATACAGTTACGAATATGTGGAGTCCGAAGGCGGCCACATATGGAAGAACTGGAGAATCTATCTTACTGAATTCGTTCCGAAGCTGTTCAGGTAGTCTGAACTGATACCTATTTATTGCGGCCAGAGCCGGAGAAGCAGAATGTCAGTGCGACTCCGGCCATGGTCCTTGAATAGGAACCTGTGAAGGTGTCCTTGACCATCGGCCAATAGTCATATGAATACAAAGCGGCAAGCTCGAATCTGCCGTATCCCACACCGACACGTCCGCCGAAAGTAAGGGAGTTGGCCTCATACATCCTTGTGGCATGCATATCTATCGGATAACCATAGCTGGCTTCCGGTGCCACGTACATATAGAAAGGACTCTTCTTTTGTCTTATGATGTTGAATTTTGGAGCGACAAAGAGGCGCAGCTGATGGAAATCATAATCATCCGACGCATCCTGCACATTCACAAATGACCAGTAACGGTACTTTATTCCCATCTCAAAATTCATGAAGTTGCGGTAATCTCCAATGCTGTAGAAGATATGTCCGCCATATACAGGACGGAAAGATTCGCCCGGAGTCTCGAGGCTGACACCGATACCGCCATTGAATCCAAGACCGGACTTCCTGTTTCTTCTATGCTTTACCTTTGCGAACTGGCGTGTCTGCTTCATGACATACTCTCTTGTCTTCTCGGTCGTAGCATAGGTCAGCATGATTTCAGCAGAAGTTCCTGCAAGATACATAGGTGATGAGGCCAGAAGATATGCCACCTGATCCGACACCTCGGCACGTCTCGTGCTGCTGAGATATGTATTAACGAAATCCATACCATGCCTGATCTTCTCCTCACGGTTTTCCTCATCCGCGAACCTGTCATATGCAATACCTTCTTCAGCCTGTGCCCTGAGGTCCATCGCCTCCTTTGTCAGAGGAATATGGTTTTCAGCCTTGTCCAGAGCACTCAATGCAGCATAATGGTCACCTCTTTCTTCCGCTTCAAAAGCTTCAAGAAGCTTCACCTTTCCTTTGGCCTCATTGACATATTTTCCGGAAGGAAACTCTGCAAGATATCCATTATAAGCCTCCTGAGTAGCGATATAGGTTGCTGTATTCCATTTATCTTCTTCAAGATCAGTCTCGTTTTCTTTCACAAGACCCTCGACTTCCAAAGCATGGAGCAGTTCGAACTCTACCGGATATATGCTACCGTCCTTGAGATACAAGCCCCTAAGCCTTTCATCCATAATACTCATATAGAAAACTCCGACAGTCTCTCCACCAGACTGTTCAAGGAAACAATACTGATAATCAGCATCAAATCCAGCTGTTATAGTATCGTCTGTTATCATATCCTCCGCAAAGCAATGGACAAAATATATCATTCCCGCTCTGTCAAGCTCTCCTACAGCTGAAGAGGTCTCCTCCATTTCGAGAGTCATGGCAGCATCAACGCCCCCCACCAGTCCTTTCCAGGTGCCGCACAATTCACTCAATCTGCCGACTCTGTCCTGCGCGCGGCGGCTGGCAGATGACAGATCCTGTGCATATATATCATTGATATGAAGAGATGGCAGAACAGCCATCAGAATAAAGACAAACAATTTTTTCATAGTCTGCAGAAAACAAATTTTCTGCAAATATAGTAAAATATAACATTACGCCACACTGACGAAGCTGTTGACATGAGGAGAATCCTCTTCAGTTTCACAAAGTACCATTTCCTGATACAGATGAAATTCAGGAGAAGCTATCTCCTTATAGATGTCTTCAGGATTGAAATCATCATCCCAGAATCTTCTGTAAGCCTGTAAACGGGCATCAGCAACAGCTTGAGCAGGATCTGCAAGATAATCCTCGATGAAAGTACGCATGGCAGTCATTGTTTAGAAGGTTTTTATTCATGTCATGACTCATGCAATTTCAAAGGACGGACCAAACTACACAATTTTTGTAATAATTTTACAATATCTGTTATTCAACAAGTGTAATATATCTCCTTTGGATAACTCCTTTGCGATCTGTTTCCAAGATGAAAGGCAGAGACGACAGGTCGAATTCGTCGAAAAGGATTTCAGCCAGAGCCGGATTATCCGAAACTACATCATCGACATTGACCATCAGGACCCGTACTTTCCGGTCTGATGCTGCCATTAAAGATGCGGCTGCCTTTTCCGCCTTGCAGATTTCACATTCTGATGTATAGAAAATGATGTAATTCCTCTGTCCATGAAGCTTCCGGAGCCTGAACCATCCGTCCTTGGACTTCTTCAATTTCAGAAGTTCTCCCGGCACCTTCACATCGCATATCTTCTCACCCGGCAAAGCCTTCGAAAGGAGCTCGTCCATCATCTGGGCAAAACCTACAACCTTGAGTGAATCATCCTTTGAACGCCATATATCTCCACGCGAAAGTATCTTTTCGTCAACCAGATACTTCATGCCCTCCTTATAGCCTTCCCCTCTCTGGCCTGCAAGATAATACAGAAGATCTCCAGTAAGCTGACGGAACATCACGGTATCTGCCCCGCTCAATGTAGCTGTCTCGATATAATCGGCCACATCTGTAACGGCCTTTCTGTCCGGCGAGTCTTCCTGACCGGCAAAAAGTCCCTCGAAAAGCGCATGAGACTCTTCCCCGCCATATTCCAATTCCACCTCATCAAAGATTCCATGAAGCATCGCCGACAATGCCTGGGCATCAAGTCCCCTGCCAAGAATCTTTCCTTCTGGTGATATCAGGAACATCATCGGAGTCTTCAGAACACCATATTTCCTCTGAAAATCGGAATCGATCTCCGGATCCCACAGATGAATGGTCTTCGTACGCGAGACATCAAAAGACAGTCTGTCAGCCACATATTCTTCCCATTTCGCCTTGTCATCACCGGCATATACAGCTATGAAATCTATCGGAAAATCCTCTGTTCCAAGCACATTGGAAAGCATTATGCTCTCAAGTCTGCACTTCGCGCAATCTGTATCATAGAAGAACAGCACGCGGTATCTTCCAGACTTGGCATCATCGGCAAAAAGCACGGTCTCTGTCCCGTACATGGACTTCATGACAAGCTCCGGAGCCATCTCCCCTATCATGGACTGGCGGTTGAAATCGGCGAATATCCTGGCATTCAGAAAATCCATATCGCTCCGCATCCTTATCTTGCCGTCAGAGAACCATCTGTCAAACACATGCAGGGCCACAGCCTCGGATCCCATCACAGGCGAACCGATGTAATGATCATAGACAGTACATGCAATGAACTGACGTATAAGCGAATCGGCAGAGCTCTCTATCAGAAAATCCGCCTCCTCCTTCTGCACCTCGGGGCCTTCATACTCCAAGGCCACGAAATATTCGGCCAGCTTGGAACCGAGAGCCGCCTGAACTGCAGAATCCAATTGCTGGGCAGCCCCTGATACACAGAACAGGAGAAACGAAACAATCAGGCCTGCAAACCGTTTCATAGTTCTACACCTTCAGGTACAAAAAGAGAGGTATCACCGCCATGCTTGAGGAGGTCACGCACGGCAGTTGAAGAAATATGAGCGAATTCCTGGGCGGTCGGAATGATTATGGTCTCGATTTCGGGCGCAAGTTTCCTGTTCGCATCCGCAATGGATCTTTCTGTCTCGAAATCGATCATGTTCCTGACACCTCTGACAATATGACGCACGCCAAGCTCACGGCATTTATCTATGGTAAGATTGTCATACTGGATGATGCTCACACCCTCCAGACCTTCTGTCGCCTGTCTGATGATGTCCATCCTCTTTTCATTCGGGAAGAATCCTCTCTTGTCTATATTGACTCCCACAGCGACAATCACCTCATCGAACATTGTCAATGCCCTCTTGAGGATATTCAGATGGCCGGCTGTAAACGGATCGAACGATCCTGGAAATAATGCTGTTCTTTTCATATCAAAGTGTCCAGTCTATAGGCTGACATCCTCGTGATGCGAGAATGCTGTTTGCCTGTGAAAAATGTCTTGAACCGAAGAATGCGCCACGGGCCAGAGGCGATGGATGCGCCGCTTCGAGTACACAATGGCGGGAACGGTCGATCAAGTCACGCTTGCTTCTTGCGAAATTGCCCCAAAGCATAAAGACCACCCCTTCGCAATTATCAGATATATAACGGATTACCGCATCCGTAAACTCTTCCCATCCGATCTTGCTGTGTGATGCAGCCTCACTGCATCTCACCGTAAGCACCGCATTCAGGAGAAGCACGCCCTGACGGGCCCATTTCTCAAGATTCGGATATCCGCTCATCCTGACGCCGAGATCAGATTCTATCTCCTTGAAGATGTTCTTCAGGGAAGGCGGAGCAGGCATGTTGTCCGGAACAGAAAAAGAAAGTCCATGAGCCTGCCCCGGTCCATGATATGGGTCCTGACCGAGTATCACGACCTTTACATCCTTTACCGGAGTAAGGTCGAAGGCCCTGAATATCTGGCTTCCGGGAGGGAATATCCTTTTTCCGGCAGCCTTCTCTTCATGAAGAAAACGCACCAGCGATGCGAAATATGGTTTTTCAAATTCGCCCGCCAATGCGTCCTTCCAACTCTTCTCTATGCGTACATCCATTAAAATATGTATTCGATTACCTCTTGAATATTCTTGACGTAAACAAAGGTAAGACCTTTTATGTAAATTTCCTTGATATCCTCCACATCTTTTCGGTTTTCCTCCGAAATCACGATCGTATGGATACCCGACCTCTTGGCAGCCAGGATCTTCTCCTTGATGCCACCGACAGGGAGTACGCGTCCTCTCAAGGTCATCTCACCGGTCATGGCAATGCCGCTCTTCACCTTCTTTCCGCGATATGCCGAAATCATCGAGCTGACCATCGTGATACCGGCAGAAGGTCCATCCTTCGGCACTGCACCTTCAGGCACGTGCACATGGATATCCTTCTCCGCAAACTCCTCGTATGTCATGCCTGTCAGTTCAGGATGAGCCTTAATGTACTGGTATGCGATCTGTGCAGACTCCTTCATCACGTCACCGAGGTTTCCGGTCATCGAAAGATTGCCCTTTCCCTTGCTCACAGAACTCTCGATGAAAAGGATCTCGCCACCCATCGCAGTCCACGCAAGACCTGTCACAACTCCCGGAGCCTCGTTGCCCTTCTGCATGTCATGGGAATTCGTCGGAAGACCGAGGTACTCCTTAAGATGCTCCTTCTTTATAGTCGCAGGATATTCCTGCTCGAGAGCGATCTTCTTCGCTGTGACACGGGCCACCTTCGCGATCTGCTTCTCGAGACCACGGACTCCAGACTCATGAGTATACTCATCAATGATCTTCGTGATGGCTCCCTTGTCAAACTTGAGCTGCCCCTTCTCAAGGCCATGCTCAGCTATCTGCTTTGGCACGAGATAGTTCTTTGCGATCTCATACTTCTCCTCCGCAAGATAACCGCTCACATTGATCATCTCCATACGGTCCTTGAGGGCCGGCTGGATTGTATCGATGTTGTTTGCCGTTGTGATGAACAGCACATTCGACAGATCGTAATCAATGTCGAGGTAATTATCATGGAACGCTGTATTCTGCTCTGGATCAAGCGCTTCAAGGAGTGCTGACGAAGGATCTCCCTTAAGGTCCTTGGTAAGCTTGTCCACCTCATCAAGCACAATCACAGGGTTCGATGTACCCGCACGGTTGATGCCGTTAAGGATACGTCCGGGAAGCGCTCCGACATATGTCTTCCTGTGGCCGCGGATCTCCGACTCGTCATGCACACCACCCAATGCGATACGCACATATTTACGTCCGAGGGCCCTTGCCACAGACTTTCCAAGGCTGGTCTTACCGACCCCCGGAGGGCCGTAAAGGCAGAGGATAGGAGACTTCATGTCGCCCTTCAGCTTGAGGACCGCAAGATACTCGATGATTCTGTCCTTGACCTTCTCAAGGCCATAATGATCCTCATCCAGAACCTTCTGTGCATTCTTCAGGTCAAGATTGTCATTCGACATCTCGCCCCAAGGAAGGTCAAGCATGAACTGTATGTAATTGTACTGAATGCTGTAATCCGGCGAGCTTGGGTTATATCTCTCGAGCTTGGCCATCTCCTTGTCGAAGATCTCCTGTACGGATGCCGGCCAGAGCTTCTCTTCCGCACGTGCACGGAGCTGTGAGAACTCCTCAACATCGTCCATACCGAGCTCCTCCTGAATGGTCTTGAGCTGATTGTTGAGATAATATTCCCTCTGCTGCTGATCGATCTCGCTCTTAACCTTCTGATTGATCTCCTGCTTGATCTTCTGGAGCTCGACCTGAGTATCAAGGACCGAAAGAAGCTTCATGGCACGCGCCCTGAGGTCGCCATACTGAAGCAGCTCGACCTTATCCATGAAATTCTCGACCTCGATTGTCGTAGCTATGAAGTTCACGAGGAACTCGAAGCTTTCGATACCCTTCAAGGCGCTTGCCGCCTCCCTAGGCACGAATGATGATGAACGGATGATCGATGACGCCTTGTCCTTGAGCGACTCCGCAATCATGCGCACCTTCGTATCCTGTTCTGGCACGATATCATCGAGATACCTCACGCGGCCGAGCATATATGGCATATATTCGACAACAGACTCAATCTCGAATCTCTTGTAACCCTGAAGGATAGCCGTGATGGTTCCGTCCGGCATCTCAAGGGTCTTCACGATCTTTGCGACTGTACCATAACGGTAGAGATCCTGCTCTGTAGGGTCCTCTACCGCAAGATCATTCTGCGGAACAGCACCGATGAATGTGTTGCTCCTTTCCGCATCCTCGATCAGACGGATGGACTTCTCTCGTCCGATAGTGATCGGATACACCGTTCCCGGGAAAAGGACGGCATTCCTCAAGGCAAGGATAGGAAGTGAATCAGGAAGCTGGCTCTCGTCAAGCTTCATCATTCCCTCTCCCTGCATGACAGGGATTATACTGACTTCAGCGCCACCTGCTGAAAAAATGTCGTTCATAATGTCTTTCATAAGCATAGAATAGTCAACATCTGCCAAAATGGCAGTCTTCTGCACAAATTTATTTCCATTATATATATGGTCAATCTTTGTGCCAAGAGGATCAGTCATGTCATATGGATGTAAATTTATGCCAAATACATGATGTTGATAAGTTTTTCGCTGAAATTTAAGCACTTGATTTGTCTAATTGAAAAATTCAGTCTATCTTTGCACGGATATATCGATAATAGTTTTTGATTTATATTAAAAAAGGAAATAAGTTATGACAAAGGCAGAGATCGTAAACGAGGTTGCAAAGGCAACCGGAATTGAGAAAGCTACAGTTCAGATTGTTGTAGAGTCTTTCATGGAGAGCGTAAAGGGCTCACTTGCAAAGGGCAACCCTGTATATCTTCGTGGATTCGGCAGCTTCATCATCAAGCATAGAGCAGAGAAGGCAGCAAGAAACATCACAAAGAACACAAC
>JAEIGA010015116.1_pt1 | contig 11756 bp, 6 predicted proteins | sample 9270691 | NCBI WGS metagenome assembly JAEIGA01 (sample SAMN17057246, study PRJNA624740) | gut metagenome | biome: biome; isolation source: fecal sample | host: Bos grunniens | place: China: Xizang | collected 2019
AAGGATAGTGGTCGTAAGATAAAACTTTTGGTGCAAAGCTTTCAATAAATTCTTTTACATATCTTTCATACTCTTCTGTCGTAGACTTCATCCAAAAATACAATGGCAATATATTTGTATAACCTATCATATTTTCATAACTATTTATTCTTTTTGATCTTTCAGATTCGGTTTCCAACAATCGTCTTGATAAAGTTTGGTCTGTACCCTCTAACTTTCTTGGGAAATACTCAGTCGATGGTTCGTCTGCAATATGTAATCCCGCAAAAGATTTATATCCACAATATTTAGAAATACATTCCGATATTTCTTCATCTGACATGTCTGCTTTAATCGACCGGTCAATAACAAAGAGTCCAATATCATATTTTTCAGCCAATTCCAGTGCCTCATGATATACCTGAGGATTCTCTTGATATGTATACTCTATGTAATTAATTAGATTGATTCCTGCATCTGCAATCATCTGAAAATACTTTTCTTCCATGTAATCCGGAGAGGTACAACCCCTCTTGGTGAATGGACGATGCGGACCGTAATATCCCGCTATCGGCATCACACCATTACTTCCAGGAAGTATAATATCTTTACAACTCTCAATAATCTTTTTATTATCTGATTTTTTATTTTTCATCTACGTTTCCTCACTCGATTATAATTAGTTTTGCCGCTCCTGCTTGAAGGTTAACGCTATATGTTTTTCCGATTACTGTATTTTCATCAGATGTCGCATCTATCACTCGTGCTGCATGTTGCGAATCAAATTCTAGTGAAATAGTTTGTGCATTTTCATAATCATTATTCACTACGTAAAAAGCCTCTTTCCCCTGATAATCAAAACATCCGACAATGCATCCTCTTCCAAACCATTGATTTGTTGACGAGAGAGTAATACTCTTTAATACACCATACGATGTTTTTGAAATACCCGTAGAATTCTGCACTAATGCTCCTTTTACTGCTAATATCTCCTTTGAAATACTATTCATAAGCACTTCATCCACTTTCTGTATCCATTTATTAGCATTAGAGGCCTGGTCATAAAATTCTGTTTCTGCTCCATTCGCACCTATTAGACCACTCCGATTATAATCTGTTCCGTTCAGAGTATACGAGTATGGTTGAACTAGTGGAAAATATTGAATTCCTTTTGCACCGTACGCGAGTTGTGTATTTACGTTCCAGTAGGTCTGCGCCTGAGTCTGTGAAATTTGACCCTCAGCATTGTCATCCTTAGCCTGTACAAATCCCCAGAAAGGTATTTTATTTTTCAAGGCTTCCTCTCGCACTATGCTAAGATTCTTGAAGTAGTAGCTCTCATCACCCCATGTAAAAATATAATGGTCATACGAAATCATATGTGGTTCGCTTGTTCCTGTATATTCCTGCAAATACTTTTTGTAATTTGCTTCCGTATCTTGTGTGGATTGGTCTTCCGGCGTATTGTATATTGGAAGCAAATTGATGTATCCACACAGATTAGTGTACTGATGAATACGATTCATGCGTTCTGCGCCAGCCGAAAGTTTTTTTGTGCTCGTTCCATCGCCAAGAATCCAATAATCATCTGAAATTGGCTCGTCCTGTAAAAAGAATCCTCTAAAAGATGAATATCTGCTGTATTTAGCAATCAACTGTGCATATTTCGTCTCTGTTCTAACCAAATCAAATGTATTTGACATGATATACATGCCAATTCCATATTTCTCCGCTAATTCCAATCCTTTCACTATACTATCTCGATTACTCGTTTCAGTATGAGTAATGAGATTGATACCGGCATCAGAAATTGCTTTAAAGACATCGTCTGTCAATTGTTCTTCTGTTATTGCTATAGAACCATCCTTATTCGCATATTCATAGCTTGATAGCGGACCATAATATCCACCAATAGGCATCACACCATCCTCATAAGCATAACTTTGATATGGAGATGCTTCTGGAAGTTCTTCTTTTCCAATCAAAACAGCACGCATTTTACTGAGATCTGCTTCGTTTACACAACCATTGAAATCCAAATCACTGCCCTTTTCACGAGCTATATTTGTCTCTATGCCTGCTTCCACTTTTATAGCTGCTACCAAATCTTTAACATCTACTTCTTTATCGGCATTGACATATCCGGTCTTCCACAAGGCAATTCTTTGCTCATAATCCTGTCCCAGTTCATTTCGCACAATAATATATTCATTCGGTACGTCTAGTTTATCGCCCGCATAATAACCACCATTGCGATTTATCATAATCTCGCCACTTCCGGCTACCAAATAAGTTTGATCGTCATTCTCACCATTAGCATGTAAATTATAACTATGACACTTCAGCTCCATCTCCGGTAGCCATCTGCTCATAACGGCATCTTCACCGAATACCTTTACGGAAAGTGCACCGTCTGCATCAATACAATTCTCAAAGAAATATGTACGATTTTGGACAGGACTTCCGTTTAGCCATAAAACAACGCTCAGATCGTCCGTGCTTCCATCATTATCCAAGTCCGTAGGCTCCATTAACCACGCATAGGTAAAAGTATCTCCTATGGCAATTCCAGGAATTAAGATATCTTGCGAATCCAACCCACTTATAGTAAGTCTATCCTCTTCCGCACATTGGAGTACCACTGGCTTACTCGACCTGTCACCCTGCAGTTGCAGTTGCAGCGCTGACTCGTTAGATGTCAATGAGACTTCTCCAGAAAAAAGTGCTTTCTCCTGTAAATCTGTCCAAGCATCATTCTGATTACCGTCAACTGAATATGCAACACAATCATACGACATTTTTTTAGGGGTCGAACGAACACACCCTGTAATCTGTAGAGTTGAATTTAATGCATTCGTGTAGTCACATGCATATGCATAAGGACCTCCGAATTGCTCATCTCCCACCCAGACTCCTATTTTTGCATCATCTTTATTTCCATCCATATCATAATCTACATAGTTTACACTAATATCCAACGGAAATTCTTCTGAAAAATCTGTAATATTAACTTTACGTATTCTTGCCTCTTCTTTTACAGATTCAACTGTCGTTATACTAGCACTGCGTGGTGGACAAATTCCTATCTGCGTACCCATTTTCTGAAGCCCATCAATCCATATCTGATATCCGGTGCAAAATCTGTCATTAATCCATATTCCATATTCGACGTCATCTAAGCCATCACCATCACCATCGCAATATCTAATACTGATTCCAAGTTTAAATGCATTACGCCTGAAACTTGTCAAACCAACATCCTGTGGTGAAATCTGAGATAATACCGTGGCATCGGGTTTCATAATATATAGATATTTCCCCAAACCATGTTCAGGAGCGTACATAAACACTCTGAGACCACCAGCCCAAGCTCCCGTTTCGCCATATCTGAAATCGATTCGATCCTCGATTGTTATCATAGCCGAAAAATAGGTTCCATCTAAACTATCAACATTACTTGTTCCTCTTACGGCATAATCTCCACCTGTTTTATATGGATAGCTTTCATTTTTTATATTGAAATCAGAAAAAGATAGTTGCTCAACCTGTTCTGTTCCCTGCAAGTATGAAATATCACCCTTAGCACTAACTAACAAACTTTTTTCAGAATCACGAACAAGTCTTATCCCTCCATAGTCAAGATAATCTCCTACCGTATCTGTCTTCATGGTGAGCGACAGGCACTTTCCGTCAATTGTACCCGGAATGCTGCCACTCATGTCTGACGCCTCTCCGTCAACAATTCCGAAATCCGCCGGTGTTACATTCAACAAATTCGTAGCATTGCGAACCTGAGGAGTTGCAATCTCATAAATACTTCCTTCTTGTGTCGCCGTATCCGAGCCATTGACATCCGGATGTATATATAGACCATTTCCTAAGCTTCCGGCAATTCCTTTCAGATAAATAAGACTGTCATTATAAAGACGTCCGTTAAAATACACAGCCAATTCTACATCATCATTCTTCTGGTCGCCTTCATAATCAACGTTACGCATTCCTATCTGCAAAAGAAATCTTTTACCATATAGTTCTGTCCCTGTATGTTCCGAAACAAACGAATATGTGTCATATTTCAAATTTTCTGAATTATGTCGCAGAGTAATTCCGTCTTTGGTAAATCGGAAACACAGCCCCATCCATTCTGATGTTGCACCATATATAAACCATGTCTCTGCTCCACTTACTTTAATGTCAGCTGAAAATATCGTATCAAAAAGATTTGCCTCGGAATAGTTGCCTCCGGTTTTTCCAGTATATACATCATCCTTGATTCCAAAATGCTCTGGAAAAATCTCTTTATATGTGAATTGAGATTGTGATTGTGCAGGTGCATCAACCCCATGTACATTTGGCAACGGAATAAAACAAACAGTTGAAACCAATATAAGTATATAAGCAATTATTTTTTTTACCATATGTCTCTTCACCTATCATTTACCTTATAATAATTAACTATTCAACTACAACTAAAACTCCTTCTCCTGCTGTCATATCTAAGGTTATACTTTCGCCCTTCACATGTTTCGTTTCAGCATTCTGAATGACTGTAAACTTATAATCATCTGCAAAATCCAAGGTTATTTTTTGTGCATACTCCATACTGTAATTTACCACATAGAATGCTGATTTCCCATTATAGTTAAAGCATCCTATCATTGTTTCCCCAGAAACATCTGTAAGTTCTCTCCAAGAAGTACCCTCAAGCACATACTTAGCATCTACCATATCTTTCCTTGCTTGCTCACTAGTCAGCAATACACCCTTATTTACCGAATTCATGAGTACATGGTCAACTGCAGCAATCTGCTCATTTGCGCGCTTTGCATAGTGCCAAAAACGTGTTTTTGCACCATATGTACCAATCAGTCCAATTCTCGATATGCCATCCTCGTATGGTTCAGCTTTAATATCACTTTCATTTTGAAGCAACGGATAATACTGAATCCCCTTGGTGCCATATGCAAGACATGTGTTAATATTCCACAAGAATTCGTATTCTGTAGGTTTCTTCATCTCCTGTCCTTTAGTCCAATCTGTACCTGTACCAATAAAACACCAAAATGGAACACCATACTTCTCCGCTTTTTCTCTAATTACTGACAAATTGTAAAAGTAGTTTATATAATTGCTTGAGTCAAACACATAATGATCATAGCCCAAGACCTGTGGTTTACATGTTGTCATGTATGTTTCCAAATATTCATCATATGCTTCTCTCTGGTCTGCGTCATACAATGGATAAAGATTACAGTAAGGAAAATATCCCAGTTCATTAAGAACATCAAAATATTTTACATATAATGATAAATCTCTGGAAGGATCTGCAAAATAATTAACATAACCAGGTTCATCAACAACGAACACTCCAGAAACTGCCGGATAATCTGAAAACTTATCAAGTGTTTCATCTGCCGTTTCTACTGTTGCAATATTTTTCAGACCAACATTAAGTGTAATCCCAATTCCATATTTTTCACCAAGCTTCAGATATTTATCTGCATAATCCATAGCCGACTGGAACGTAAAAGGACTATAATTGATGTGATTCAAACCTGCATCTGCAATGTTTTTCATGCATTCTTCACTGATAGAATCGTAGACATTGTTCCCTTCTACACTCAAATTCTGTGGTGTTGGTCCCCAATATCCTGAGATTGGCATTACATCACTTCCACCCAAAAAATCGAATCCAAATGTTACTACTTCCTCTTCCTGCATTGGTTCGATTTTCAGTTCTGCTTCTTCTTTGGCACATCCACTAAGAATAGCCATAATACAAAGCAACAGTGCCATAGCATAAATTACTTTAGTTCTTTTCATGTGTATCGCCTCCTCTACTTCTCCTTCTTTGTAATAGGTTGATACAAAGAGTTACTCCAACACACACTGCACCTACACCCAACGCAGCGATCGGAATCAGATACCAATTAAATTCCTTTTCTTGCTTTACATCCATATACTTTATTTCTTGTTGTGTATAGTCATAATCAGGAACCTCGCGAAATACATTTGTCTTATATTCAACTTCCGTTAACGCCGGTTGTTTATCTCTGTTAATAACTTTCAAATTATCAAATACAATATTTGCACCATCCAAGCAGATAATCTGAATAAATCCACTAGGTGTCACTGCACTTCCCACATCACTGACGAAAACTGTTGTATACTCTTTTTCATCCAGCCATTTTACCTGTGCTGTCAAAACATTATCAATCATTATGAACTTCAGCGAATATCCGCGCCCTTCATTTTCAGCAGAATTAAACAAATGGTTTTCTGCTCTCACAGCTCCTAATTCTTTATTTATCGAATGTGTAATGCTGGAATTCATAACCACAATTTGTCCGCCATAGCCGCTAGTTTCCCAAGTTATCCAATCAGCTTTAGCTGTACTACATCCATAACGAATCAAAAAATTATCCATTTTCTTTTTTACAATATTCATATTCTCATCATAGTCGTTTGTATTCTTCTGCCAAAGAACGTCAAATGACAGTTCGAAATTCGAATATGGATATACCGTATTAATGTGAGCGTAAGAAGCATTTTCAATTCTTAACGCCTTCTCCCCATTGTAATCGCAAATCGATGCAGTAGCCGGATAACTATACGCCGTAGACAGATTCACATTTAACAGATTCGCATTATAACTACCATCATTAAAATCTTCTTCTATATCACAGTTTTCAGGTGTGTCATAGTCATATATTTTAAAATGCAGGTCTTCCACAATCGCTCCACAATTTCCCGTTTGCATAAATCCGATTCTACCCTCGCCTGTTACAGGAAGTTGAACATTGGAGCAAAGTTTTTTTCCGTTAATCTTTAAATCGAACACCCCTGTAACCGTATCAGTCAGACTAACAGTTATCTTTTGTGTAAGAGAATTAGCTACCTTAGCATTCTCTAATATTGTTTTAGCATTTCCTTCACTATCATAAGCTGTAACAGTAGCTGAAACTCCATTATGATTTGCAAAGGCAATTTCCACATTACCAGTTGAACCCGATGATGATTCTATTGTGCTTAAGCCAAACGCCAGTATAAAACGTTCTCCCTGTGGTAATGCAGTAAATCGAAAGGTCGTGTCCGCGCTCAACAATTCTTCATATATACCCGAATCAGTCGCCACACTTTTCCACACAAGTTTCGTATCACTTGTACTTTCTTTTGGAAAAACAAGACATCCATTTTCTATATCAATATCACCATTAGCATCATTCCACTGTGAACTGTCGAGCGTACTTTGAAAACTTGTTTTGTCGAGTTCATGAATAATCGCGCCGGCTGAGACAGACAGGCTAGGAGTTAACAGTGTCAATATACAAAACAACGATAAAGACAATTTTTTCATTTTCTTCATAACTGTTTGTCTCCTTATTTTATATTTGCCAGCCAATTCGTACGATAGTTATCATTTACTATTTTTACATTTTTCTCCCATGCTGTGTCCGCTGTCATACGCTCTGCACTGTTCTTTGTACAAAAATACGGAATATAACTTACATTAAGCAATTTAGCTCCACCAGTGATGAAAATCGGGTGTGTTTTATCCGTATCATTACTAAGTTCAATACAATCCTTCATTATATTATCAAACTCTTTCTTAAAACTGTTCCATCCAGAGATATCCAGTTCTCCATCTGATAAACCAAGCGGTAATCTCATTTGCATATTATCAGCAATCAATTGTATTCCCTTATCAGAATACATAAACTTAAGGAAATCCTTTGCTGCTTCCTTTGCTTTAGAATACGTTGGGATCATGGCTGCATTGCCTTTTCCTCTTTGAACCATGCGACGTGCTCCGTTCACATGTTCCCAATCTGCTGCCGACACAACCAAATCACCGATTACATAATCCTCTCCTACTTTGTAATCTGCCTCTGTCTTTTTACCCTCCAAAACATCATCAATGGCTGTAATCAGTTTGCGAAGATTCGCTTCTGTCTTTACAGTTGTGAGCTTATCTGTAATAGAAGATATAACCGGTACACGAAAGACTCCAAAATCATCCAGGCTACCAACTGAGCTCACCTCCGCATCCAACCATGGACCATTCACCATCATAGCTGCTTTCCCACTTACAAATTCCGTTTGTACTGTAGTGTGATTCTTAGAGTTTGAACCCTCCATAATATATTCCGGAGTAACAAGGCTCTCCATTACCTTTAGAACCTCATATCTTCCATCTTTCTTTAGTAACACATCAATGCTTGGACTTTCTCCTTTTTCATTCGTACATGCATAAAAGTTATCATAGTAATAATCATACCCTTCATACTGTCCATACCAAACTTCAACTGCATACTCCCAATAACCCTTTCCTGAATAATGGCAGAATGCCGGAATGCCTTCACTTAACAAGCTGTCTGCTATCACTCCTAACTCTCCAGTTGTCCTTGGTACTGAAAGACCATATTCTTTAAACATTTTTTTATTATAAACAAAAGTCATGGTTCCTTCACCAATATATGGCAACTGATAATAATTGCCGTCCGCATCTATGTAATTATTTTTGGTTGTTTCTTTGAATTTCTCACCAATTGTTTTATCCTCACCTTCTACGGTGCAGTCCAACACGTCATTGAGCGGTTCGAAATATTGTTTATCCGAAGGCAACGTACATAAATACAAATCTGTATCATCTATATCTTCCATACCATAAGCTGATACAATGCTTTCATTGGATGCTGACATGTCAAGGATTACATTGTACTGTGGGTATTCTTTCTCAAATTGTTCTACAAATTTCTCCAACCATTCTGAACCATATCCTGAATTCCAGTAACCGATTTTCAAATCTGTCGAGGAATTCCCCTCACCTTTAGAATCATTTCCTTCTTTTTTACATGCTGTAACACTTATAACAAGCATTAATACACTAAGTAACAAAGCTAAAACTCTCTTTAAATTCTTCATATTTTTTTCTCCTTATCTTCCTAACCTTTTAGTCCCCCAAAAGAGACACTTGTTGTAATTACTTTATTAAAAGCAATAAATAAAATTATTGTTGGTATACAAACTATAAAACATGCCGTAAATAAAATATCCAACCTCGCACGATATATCATTTCTGTGTTAAACTGATAAATACCAACTGGTAAAGTAGGCAGTTTTGGATTGTTTATCATATGGTTCGAATAGTCATTCCATTCTGCAATCCAAGAAGTAATTCCAAGTGCAAACAAAATCGGTTTTGCCTGTGGCAGATATACTTTAAACCATATTTGAAAATCATTTGCACCATCCATACTTGCTGATTCCCTGTATGCCGGTGACATGTTTTTAAAAAATGCCTGATAATACAAGAAATGTACTGAAAAACCACCAACAGCAAATATAATTGAAGCATAATTATTAATAAGCCCTAAATTCCACAGGATGCGATACATAGAGCCTCCTGTACCATAAATTGGTAACGTCATCATAAGTGTGACAATAAAAAACGCCCAGTTACTCGTAGGAAATTTATACATTGTACAGGTATATGCAAAAGTACTCGTCGTATAATGATTAATAATGATTGGCACAACTGAAAACCAAATACTATTAAAAAGCATCATCCAAAATCCTGTCCCATTCACCTCAAATACGGACATTGCTTCAATAAAATGCTCCCAATGCCACACTTCTGGAAGTTTAAATGGATTTAAAATAATTTCAGTATGAGTCTTCGTTGCCGACATAATCATCCAGAATAAAATGTATAAATAACTAAATGCAAATACCGCAAATAAAAGAGAAACCAATATATATGTTATGCGCTGCCCGATACTCTTTCGTTTTAAACCTTCAAACATTCTACGCCTCCTAAAATTCCACTTCTGAAAACACTTTATTTGTATACTTTCGAATAACAAAGGTGAGTGCCAATGACACTACCGTCATGGCAAAACCAACAGCTGAAAGATACCAAAGCACTGGTGCATCAGGGTGTCCAACTCCTGCTAACTGTTGTCTATACATCCATACGCTAAGAGTTATAGTTTCATATTCACCGCCTGTTAATAGGAAAACAGCACCAGTCGCACCCAAGATACCACACACTGATAGGAGCAACTGCAATGCAGCCGTAGGCCATACTAACGGAATTACGATTCGTGTGAATTCGCTCAACCAGTTTGTCCCGTCTATCTGACCGGATTCTAACACTTCTACTGGAATTCTTGCAAAAGTACCTCCCCATATAATAATATCTCCTGGGAAACTTATCCATAACATATGCGCCCAAATGACATAATTTGCAAATCTGCTATCCGCAAGCAGTTCCGGCGTATAGCCTAAATCAAGCCACTCACCGATTGCTTTCGCAATCCAGCCATTCTGACCTACTAGGTTCGTGAACACCATAGCTATTGCGACTCCTGATAATAGCGTAGGCAGATAAAAGAGGATTCGATAAATACCATGTCCTGGTACCTTTTTATACAGAAAGTATGAAACCAAGATTTTGAATGGTACTGTAACAAATCCTATTACAAACGTAATCAGTGTATTACGAATGGCAATACGAATCTGAGAAGTAGGTAGGGTTAGTTCCGAAAACAATCTCACAAAATGCTCTAATGTAAAAGAACCATCTGCCGGATTGGTGAAAGCCATCCCAAATGCGGATACAACCTTAAAAAAATAAGTGATAAACCAATCTATCCAAGGGAAAAGAACTGCTAGAAGTATAAAGGCCACTCGAATCTTATTGATTGGTTTCTTTCTTTTTATTGTTTTTGTCTTATGCATCAATTTCATAGTCTTTTTTCCTTTTCACGATAGAAATACAAACAATTACCGAAACAACTACAACTGAAAGCGTTAATCCTATTGCAACGTATGGTGCGATAGGCTCTCGTCCCTTGTCAACTTCCAGGACCTCATATTTCGCGATTCCACCACTTTTCCACTTTGCGTACAGTGTCACGCTCTTCGTCATGACCTGTTCAAAATCGAATTCTTTTCCATCACCTGTGCACCAATACAAGAACTCGTCACCTTCCAAAACAGGATGTTCCGGTTTCGATACTTTGTATCCATTTTCCGGTGAAAGAATCTGTTCGAAGACTTCTGTTCCATTTCTCGGAACAAAAGTAATTGTATAATCTCGCAAACAGGTGTATTCCCTTCCTTCTGCGTCAATCAAACGTGCCGCATAATATGTATATTGTGAGGTTTCTGTTCCTAGCTTCATAGTTAATTTCTTTGGTGTTGAATCGTCAATGCTATACGTGCCAAAAATTGTTTGCTCCCCCTTTGTGTATTGGAGCGTTTTATCTGCATACAATGCAATAAAAATTCCGTTTTCCTCCGAATAATAAACTCCGTCACATCCACTATAGTCGAGGATTTCTCCCTTGTGTTCTATTTTGACACTAGAATTATTCGATCTGATTCCTAAATTATTAAATTTTTCGTCATAACACCGCACATTCTTAAGCACAAAATTGGCAGGATAACTGCCACCCTCACCATAGAAAAGGGAGTGAAAACCTGTTTTATCTTTAGGGTCTGACATCTTAGTCATGTAAAACCACTCTGTCTCTCCTTTATAGGTACGTTGTATTAGCGCTGTCCAACCGCGTTCAGTATGTGTGTTTTCGCATACAATCAAATAATCGGCTCCCGGTAACAACATAAATCCATTTCCAGGCTCTTTCATTGGAAGAAGCTCATACACATATTGTCCTTGACCGTAAGCGGTTGTCGGCGCACTATTGTTCAATACCACTCCTGACTGATATATTTTAGATTCAGATGATGCCACTGTATATTCGAAATAA
>JAEIGA010015117.1_pt1 | contig 11755 bp, 10 predicted proteins | sample 9270691 | NCBI WGS metagenome assembly JAEIGA01 (sample SAMN17057246, study PRJNA624740) | gut metagenome | biome: biome; isolation source: fecal sample | host: Bos grunniens | place: China: Xizang | collected 2019
AGCGGGAATACGAAGGCTTTTCCTTTGCCGTTAAGCAGATCCTGCAGGCAGGCAAGAGCCTCAGCGGTATTCACGGTTCGCTGTCCTCTCTCATCCGGACATCGGATGATTATGCCGTTGCCATTGAAACGGCGCTGGGGGCAGCCATGCAGAACATCGTCACCGAGGACGAGGGGGCAGCCAAGGCCGCCATCGGCTACCTCAAAGCCGGTAAGCTGGGACGCGCCACCTTCCTGCCCATCACTGCGGTCAAGCCCCGCTGGAGCAGCCGTAAGGCGCTGGAAAATGAAAAGGGCTTTCTGGGTTATGGCAGCGATCTCGTATCCTGTGATGATCAGTATAAAGATATTCTGTCCAGCCTGTTGGGTACAACGGCGGTGGTCGATCATATCGACAGCGCCATCGCCATGGGCAAAAAACATAAATACGCCTTCCGCATCGTAACCCTGGACGGCCAGCTCATTCAGGCCGGTGGTGCCATGACGGGCGGCAGTACAGGTAAAAGTACAGGCGTCCTCTCCCGCGCCAATGAAATGGCACGTCTGGAACAGCAGCTGCGGGAACTGGAAGAAAAAGAAACGCTGGCCCGCAGCGACCTTGATAAAGCCCAGCGGGAACTGAGCGCCCTGACCTATCAGATGCGCACGGCGCAGGATGAACTCAGAAGCGCCGAAGAAGAACTGGCCGCCTGCCAGGCCGAAGTCAGCCGTCTGGAAGCGCTGACCGAAGCTGTTCAGGGAGAGATCGATCGTCTGGAGCAGGAAAAGGCCGGGCTGGGCAGCCGCAGAGAAGAGCTTCTCGGCAGAGTCCGTCATCTGGAAGCCGAAGCGGCACTGCTGACCGCCAAGCGGGAAGATCTGCGTACCGAGCTGAATAAAATGACCATGGGCGCTGAGGTCGGCCAGCGGGAAGCTGCCGAGCTGGAACGCCGCCGCAGCGACCTGCGTATGGATATCAGCGGCCTGCAGGCCGAAGCGCGCAGCCTTGAACAGGCAGCAGCCATGCTGGAAAGCCTGTTGCAGGCAGCCGGTGATGAAAGCCGTGACAAACAGGCTGCCATCGACCGCACTTTGGCAGAAATCGAAGAACTTCGCAGCCGCATTGACGATCATACCGGTGCGGTGTCGCTGGCTGCCAGACGCCGGGCCGATGCCGAACAGGTCATTGCAAAACTGACCGAAGATCGTCTGGGGCTGGAGGCGCGGAAGACCAAGGGAGAACGGGATATTCAGGCCCGCAATCATGATATTCTTTCGCAGGAACGCCTCCGTGCTACACTGGAGCAGCGGCGGAATGAACTGCAGAGCGAGGAGAAAAAGGTCATCGATCAGCTGTGGGACAGCTATGAGCTGACACCAGGCACAGCCAGAGAGACCTATAAAAAGCCAATCGATCTCAAGCGTGCCGAAAAACGCATCGGCGAGCTGCGGGCTGCCATCAAGGGTCTGGGCAGCGTCAATCTGGATGCAGTAACCGAATACGAAGAGGTCTTTGAGCGGTATACCTTCATGTGTACCCAGAGAGATGATCTGGAGCAGGCCAAGCGGGATCTGCTGGATGTCATCGGTCGTCTGACCCACTCCATGGAAGAGAACTTTTCGGAAAAGTTCCGCCAGATCAACGAATCCTTCTCCCGGACCTTTGAAGAGATCTTCGGCGGCGGCCATGCATATCTCAAACTGGAGAACGAGAAGGATCTGCTGGAATGCGGCATCGAGATCTCGGTGGAACTGCCCGGCAAGGGCAACCGTGCCATCTCCCTGCTGTCAGGCGGTGAAAAGGCCTTTGTGGCCATCGCCCTCTATTTTGCCATCATCAAGGTCAGCCCGACCCCCTTCTGCGTTCTTGATGAGATCGATGCGGCGCTGGATGATGTCAATGTCACTCGTTTTACCGATTATATGCGAAAGCTGTGCAGCAACACACAGTTTATCGTCATTACCCACCGACGCGGCACCATGGAGGGATGCGATATCCTCTATGGCGCTACCATGCAGGAGCATGGTGTCACCAAGCTGCTCAAGCTTGACCTGAGCGAGGTCGAGCATAAACTCAATATACAAATCAGTTGATTGAAAGGAACCAACCATCATGGGCTTTTTTGACAAAATCAAAGAAGGTCTGCGTAAGACCAAAGAAGCAGCAGCCAACAATGTCAATGCCGTTCTGGCCACCTTCCGTAAGGTCGATGAGGAGATGCTCTCCGAACTGGAGGACAGTCTGATCCTGGCCGACCTGGGTGCCGAACTGGCTATGCAGACGGTCGATGAGCTGCGCAAGCGTGCCAAGATCAAGGACATCGGCGAAGATCAGGCCGCTGTTAAGGCTGAACTTTGCGATATTCTGGCAGGCAAAATGAAGAAGAATGAGGGCCTTTGCCTGGAGACCAAGCCTTCGGTCATTCTGGTCGTCGGCGTCAACGGCGTCGGCAAGACCACCAGCATCGGCAAGCTGGGCCAGAAGCTGACCGGCGAGGGCAAGCGCGTCCTCTTTGCCGCAGCCGACACCTTCCGTGCAGCTGCCGCTGACCAGCTGACCATCTGGGCCGATCGCTGCGGCGCCGACATCGTTCGCCATGCCGAGGGTGCCGATCCTTCGGCCGTCATCTTCGATGCCATTTCGGCAGCCAAGGCCAGAGGCTGTGATGTCGTTATCTGCGACACCGCAGGCCGTCTGCACAACAAGAAGAATCTGATGAATGAGCTGGCCAAGATGAACCGCGTCATCGACCGCGAGCTGCCCGGCGCATCCCGCGAGACCCTGCTGGTCATCGATGCCACCACCGGTCAGAACGGCGTCAACCAGGCCGAGAGCTTCAATGAGGCCTGCGAGCTTTCCGGCATCATCCTGACCAAGCTGGACGGTACCGCCAAGGGCGGCATCGTCATCAACATCTCCAGCCGACTGGGCGTTCCCGTCAAGTATATCGGCGTCGGCGAAAAGGCCGAAGACCTGCTGGAGTTTGAAGCAGATACCTTTGTTAAAGCATTTTTTGAATAATACAGAGGGGAGAACGACCATATGAGATATGACGGCAGACAAAACGATCAGCTCCGTCCCGTAAAGATCACCACCGACTATATCAAGTATCCCGAAGGCTCGGTCCTCATCGAATGGGGCAACACCAAGGTCATCTGCAACGCCACCATTGAAGACAGGGTACCTCCCTTCCTGAAGGATACCGGCAAGGGCTGGATCACAGCAGAATATTCCATGCTGCCCCGTGCCACCCAGACCCGTACACCCAGAGATATTCAGAAGCTCAAGCTCAACGGCCGCAGCGCCGAGATCCAGCGTCTGATCGGCCGCGCACTGCGTTCGGTCGCCAAGCTGGACCAGATGGGCGAGCGCTGCATCACCATCGACTGCGATGTTATTCAGGCTGACGGCGGTACACGCTGTGCCTCCATCACCGGCGGTTTCTGTGCGCTGGTTCTGGCTATGCGCAAGCTGCAGCAGGAGGGCATCTATAAGCAGCTGCCGCTGCGTTCCCATGTCGCCGCCGTTTCGGTCGGCGTTGTGAATGATCAGCCCATGACCGACCTCTGCTATGTCGAAGACAGCGGCGGAGAGGTCGACTTCAACTTCATCATGGACGATCAGGGCAACATCATTGAGCTGCAGGGTACAGGCGAGGAGCGTCCCTTCTCCAAGGCCGAGCTGGATGAGATGTATGCACTGGCCAAGACTTCCATCGATCAGCTGGTTCAGCTGCAGAAGGAAGCCATCGGCGACATCAAGAGGTAAGCGCATGGAGTTTGTACTGGCAAGCAACAATAAAAAGAAGCTGAAGGAAATGGGCGATATTCTGGCCCGTGAAGGCTGCTCGGTCATTTCGATGGCAGAGGCCGGCTTTCATACCGATCCCGAAGAAAACGGTACCACCTTTGAGGAAAATGCCCTCATCAAGGCAAAGGCAGCTATGGAGACCAGCGGCCGTCCCTGTATTGCTGATGATTCCGGTCTGGCAGTTGATGGCCTGAACGGTGCGCCCGGCGTCTATTCGGCCCGCTACTGCGAAGGCAGCGACCTCGATCGCGTCTACTTCCTGCTGGACAATATGAAAGGCATGGAAGACCGCACTGCACGCTTCGTTTCCTGCGTTGCCTGTGCATTTCCCGATGGAAGTTCCATTGTCGTCCGCGGCGAATGCCCCGGCGTCATTCTGGAAGAACTGAAGGGGGAAGGCGGCTTTGGCTATGACCCCGTTTTCTATGTCCCCGAAGAGGGATATACCTTCGCCGAAATGCCGCAGGAGCGCAAGAATGAGATCTCTCATCGCGCCGCTGCCATGGTGCGTTTCTGCGAGGAACTGAAGCAGCAGGGAAAGATTTAACATATACACAAAATAATAAAAAAGAATTGAGGAATACAAACTATGATTACAAGTAAGCAGAGAGCCTTCCTGCGCGGTAAGGCCAACGACATCGATGCCATTTTCCAGATTGGTAAGGGCGGCATCAACGAGAATCTGATCGCACAGCTCAACGATGTTCTGGAGAGCCGCGAACTCATCAAGATCAAGGTTCTGGAGACCGCTATGCTGACCGCCCGTGAGGCCAGCGAGGCTGTTTGCGAGGCCACAGGCGCCGATCCCGTACAGTGCATCGGCACCAAGTTCGTCATCTATCGCCCCAACTCCGAAAAGCCCATCATCATCCTGCCCAAGGCCTAAGCCATGAGTAGAGACCGCATCGGTATCTTTGGCGGTACCTTTAACCCGCCCCACATCGGCCATATCGCCGCTGCACGTCAGGTGGTGGCAGCCCTTGATCTGGGCAAGCTGCTGATGATTCCCACCAATATTCCGCCCCATAAGCAGATGCCCGAAGGCTCTGCCAGCCCCGAGCAGCGTCTGGAGATGGTGCGTATTGCAGCTTCCATGGTTCCCATGGCCGAAGCCTGCGATATTGAGATCCACAGAGAAGGCGCCAGCTATACCGCCGATACTGTGGCTGCACTGAAGGAGATCTATCCCGAGGCTACCCTGTGGCTGATGATCGGCACCGATATGATCGACACCTTCGACCGCTGGTACTGCCCCGAAAAGATCGGTGCCCACTGCCGTCTGGCTGCTGTTGCCCGCGGCGATGATGACCATGCCGCCATCGAGAAGAAGGCCGAAGAACTGCGCCGCAAGCTGGGTGCCGAGATCGACATCATCTATAATGATGTTGTGGAAGGCAGCTCCACCGAGTTCCGCAGCGGCAATGAACGGCTTGTGCCTTCCGAGATCCGCAGATATATCCGCAGACAGGGTCTCTATGGCATGGGAGAATAACATGGCCGGCAGGATCTGGAGCAGGGAAGCGCTGGAAGAAGCCGTTCGCCCCATGCTGAGCGAAAAACGGTGGAATCACACGCTGGGCTGCTGTGAGATGGGCCTTTCCCTGGCCGATCGCTGGGGAGCTGACCGTCAGATGGTCATGGAGGCTACGCTGGTTCACGATGTGACCCGTAACCTTTCTGATGATGACCAATTGCAATTATGCAAAAAGTATGGCATAATAAATAAATACGGCAAAGAGGAGTTCCGCAACCTCATTCATGCCGAAACAGCAGCTGCGCTGGCAGCTGATCGCTTTGGGATGTGCCCCGCTGTTGTGCGGGCAGTGGCATCCCACACCCTCGGAAACGAGGATATGAGCCTTCTGGATAAGATCGTCTATATTTCCGACGCCATCGAGAAGGGAAGGGAATATCCGGGCGTCGAAGAGATCCGCAGGATGGCTTTTGAAAACCTGGATCGTGCCATGCAGATGAGCATTGGCAGTACCTTACGTTATATTGAAGAAAAAGGCGGCACACCCAATCCGGCCAGCCTGCTGGCACTGGAGGGCATCGAGCGTGCCTTATACGAACAGGAGAATAACATGAACGAGAACAACAGAACACAGGCCGTCGATCTGACACCCGAGCAGCTGATGCAGGAGATCGTCAAGATCGCCGACAGCCGTAAGGCCAAGGATCTGCGTGCACTGCATGTCACCGAGCAGACCACACTGGCCGATTATCTGGTCATCATGACCGGTACATCCACAACCCATCTGCGCGCGCTGGCCGACGAGATCGAGTTCCAGATGAAGGAAAAGTTCGGCGTCTATCCCCACCATGTCGAGGGTGTTTCCTCCACATGGACACTGCTGGACTATACATCGGTCGTCGTCAACGTCTTTATGGAAGAGTCCCGTGAGACCTATGATCTGGAGCGCAAGTGGGGCGACGGTCTGCCCGTCGATCTCTCCGGCATTCTGATCGCCGAGTAAATCGATCCCCTGGGGCAGCGGCCCCACAGCATAAGTTATTTTATTATTTCTGATATAAGGAAGTGTATTATCGTGAAATACGATTACAAAGGCATTGAAGCCAAGTGGCAGCAGAGATGGGACGATGAAAAGTCCTTCAAGACCCTGACCGACTATTCGATGCCCAAGTACTATGCGCTCGTCGAGTTCCCTTATCCCTCGGGTGCCGGTCTGCACGTCGGCCATCCCCGTTCCTACACCGCGCTGGACATCGTTGCCAGAAAGCGCCGTATGCAGGGCTATAACGTCCTGTATCCCATGGGTTGGGATGCCTTCGGTCTGCCTACCGAAAACTTCGCCATCAAGAACCACATCCATCCTGAGATCGTCACCGAGCGCAATGTTGCCCGTTTCAAGAGCCAGCTCAAGATGATCGGTCTGTCCTTTGACTGGGACCGCGAGGTCAACACCACCGACCCCGGCTACTTCAAGTGGACACAGTGGATCTTCCAGCAGCTCTTCAAGAAGGGCCTGGCCTATAAGACCACCATGCCTGTTAACTGGTGTACTTCCTGTAAGTGCGTTCTGGCCAACGAGGAAGTTGTCAACGGCGTCTGCGAGCGCTGCGGCAGCGAGGTCGTCCGCAAGGAGAAGAGCCAGTGGATGCTGGCCATCACCAAGTATGCTCAGCGTCTGATCGACGATCTGGAGCTGGTCGATTATGTCGACCGCGTCAAGACCCAGCAGAAGAACTGGATCGGCCGCAGCACAGGTGCCGAGGTCGAGTTCACCACAACCGAAGGCGACACACTGAAGATCTATACCACACGTCCCGACACCCTGTTCGGCGCAACCTACATGGTCATGTCGCCCGAGCATCCCTACATCGAGCAGTGGAAGGACAAGCTGAACAACTATAACGCCATTGTCGAATATCGCGAGGCCGCTGCCCGCAAGTCCGACTTTGAGCGTACCGAAATGGCCAAGGACAAGACCGGCGTTCAGCTGGACGGCGTCCGTGCCATCAATCCCGTTACCAACACAGAGATTCCCATCTTCGTTTCCGACTATGTCCTCATGGGTTACGGTACCGGCGCCATCATGGCAGTTCCCGGCCACGATACCCGCGACTGGGAGTTTGCCAAGAAGTTCGGCTGCCCCATCGTTGAGGTCGTCAAGGGCGGCAATGTTGAGGAGGAAGCCTTTACCGATTGTGAGACCGGCGTTATGGTCAACTCCGGTTTCCTCGATGGCAAGACCGTAGAAGAGGCCAAGGAAGCCATCGTCGAGTGGCTGAAGGAGACCGGTAAGGGTGAGCCCAAGGTCAACTTCAAGCTGCGTGACTGGGTATTCTCCCGTCAGCGTTACTGGGGCGAGCCCATTCCTCTGGTCTACTGCGAGAAGTGCGGCTGGGTTCCCATTCCTGAGGAGCAGCTGCCTCTGCGTCTGCCTGAAGTCGACAGCTACGAGCCCACCGACAACGGCGAATCCCCCCTGGCCAAGTGCACAGAGTGGATCAACACCACCTGCCCCTGCTGCGGCGCACCCGCCAAGCGTGAGACCGATACCATGCCCCAGTGGGCCGGCTCCAGCTGGTACTTCCTGCGTTATATGGATCCCCACAATGAAAATGCTCTGGCTTCCAAGGAAGCTCTGGAGTATTGGGGTATGGTCGACTGGTACAACGGCGGTATGGAGCATACCACACTGCACCTGCTGTACAGCCGCTTCTGGCATAAGTTCCTCTATGATATCGGCGTAGTTCCCAATCCCGAACCCTATGCCATGCGTACAAGCCACGGCATGATCCTCGGCGGCAATGGCGAGAAGATGAGTAAGAGCCGCGGCAACGTCGTCAATCCCGATGATATCATCGAAACATACGGCGCCGACACCATGCGTCTCTATGAGATGTTTATCGGCGACTTCGAAAAGGCAGCACCCTGGAAGCAGGATTCCATCAAGGGCTGCAGCCGTTTCCTCGAGCGTGTCTGCGCTATGCGCGACAATGTCCAGCCCGGCAATACATACAGCGAGAAGAACGAGATCGAGATCCACAAGACCATCAAGAAGGTCGGCCAGGATATCGAGAACCTCAAGTTCAACACTGCCATTGCCGCTCTGATGAGCCTGCTCAACACCTTTGCAGATAACGGCGTCAACGAGGCAGAGTTCCTCACATTCCTGGCGCTGCTCGATCCCTTCGCTCCCCATCTGGCAGAAGAACTGGCAGAGACACTGGGCGTTAAGGATACCATGGTTCGTTACCCCTGGCCTCAGTACGATGAAGCCAAGACCGTCGAAGCCAATGTCAACATGGCTGTCCAGGTCAACGGCAAGCTGCGCGGCGTTGTCTCCCTGCCTCTGGGCTGCGATGACGAGACCGCCAAGGCTGCTGCTCTGGAAGAAGAGAAGGTCAAGGCTGCCGTTGCCGGCATGAACATCGTCAAGGTCATCGTCGTAAAAAATAAGATCATTAATATTGTCGTAAAGCCGTAAAAAAGACTTGACACAAGACACATTTCGGAATATAATGTATCTTGTTAATTAAGTGTGTTTTTAGGTTTGATTCACGGAGGGAGGGAAATAGAATGTCTGAGATTCGTGTAAAGGCTGATGAATCGCTGGACAGCGCACTGAGACGCTTCAAGCGTTCCTGCGCAAAGTCGGGTGTGCTCTCCGAGCTCCGTAAGCGTGAACACTATGAAAGCCCCAGCGTAAAGCGCCGCAAGAAGAGTGAAGCTGCAAGAGCTAAGAAGAAGATGTACAGATAAGTCTGTGTCATCTCACACCTAACACCTAAATGCCATAAAGGCCGTCCTTCGGGGCGGCCTTTTCTGTTGTCTGAAAAAAGAGGGAATAGGGAATACAGTTGATTTGTAGGAGAAACTGGAGATTTTGTGCAAGTTGCAGATGAAATTACGGTAGAAAAATGATATAATCCTTTTTGTTTGGGTACTGCCCCTGTATAAAATGAAAAATTATCAAGATAAAGATCAAAGAAAAAGGAAGTCTGAATTATGGATCGCAATACACAGCTGATGACAATGATCAAGAGTGTCGTCATTCCCGCCACCGGCTGCACCGAGCCGGTCGCCATTGCTCTCAATGCCTCCAAGGCCCGCGCCGAGCTCAAGGGCGAGCTCAGAAGCGCCAGAGTCAAGCTGGATATCTGCCTGCTGAAGAATGCCATGGGCGTTGCCATTCCCGGTTTTGAGGGAGCCAGAGGCGCCGCTGAGTGCGTTGCCGTTGGTATCGCTGCAGGAGATTTTGAAGCCGGCATGAATGTTCTGGGCAATATTACTCCCGAAGGTGCCGATGAGGCCAGAAAGATCCTGCCTCTCATCGATGTCAAGCTGGATGGCACAAGAACCGGCCTTTATATCGAAACCATTCTGGAGAGCGATGAGGATTGTGTCCGTGTCATCACTTCGGGCGGCCATGACAATATCGTATCGGTTGAGCATGGCACCGACTTTGCTCATTTTGAGACTGCCGGCGGCAGCGCCATCGATGGCATCGTAAATTTCACACTGGAAGATTTCAAGGCCTTTGCCGACACAGTAGACCAGGAGGCTCTCGACTTCTTTAAAGAAGGTCTGGAGATGAATATGGCCATCAGTGAAGCCGGTCAGAAGCTGGCCATGGGACAGTGCTACGACCGTCTGGCGGCAAGATCCCTCTTTGGCAACTCTCTGATCCTGGAAGTACAGAAGGTGGCCTCCTGCGCCTCCTACGCCCGTATGAGCGGCTATCCTCTGCCTGTTATGACGGTCACCGGCAGCGGCAATCAGGGCATCTCCCTGTTCCTGCCCATCGGTGTTGTCGGCAAGGCACTGAATGTTCCCGAAGAGAAGATCCTTCGCGGCATCGCCTTTGCACAGGCCATGAATATGTTCATCAAGCATGATGTAGGTACACTGTCCTGCCTCTGCTCCTGCTCGATCTCTTCCGGTCTGGCCGGTGCCTGCGGCATCATCTATATGCTGGATGGTACCCTTGAACAGGTCGTTGCCTGCATGAAGACCGTTCTCGGCAGCGCCACAGGTGTCATCTGTGATGGCGCCAAGGAGGGCTGTGCCAATAAAGTTGGCCTGTCCTGCGCCAATACCACCCTGTCGGCCTTTATGGCGCTGGAGGGCTTCTCCATCGAAGCAGGCGGTATTGTCGGCACCAACGAGCCCGGTCAGCTCACCAAGAATCTCGGCCGCGTTGCCAACGTCGGTATGAAGGATGCCAACGCCACCATCGTCGATATCATGATGGGCAGATAAAGATAAAAGCTAACCCCCTCCCGGCGTGAAGCAGGGAAGGGGTTATTCTGTATGCAAAAACCGTGAGCACCAGAGGGTGCCCACGGTTTTTTATGTTATGGAAAGATTTACTTCTTCAGGGAGATTGCCTTCTTGGCCTTCTCAGCAATGACCTCGGGTGTGAGGCCGAATGCCTTCAGAGCCAGAGGAGCCTTACCGCTGCGGCCGAAGACGTCCTCGACACCGTGGCGAACAACGGGAACAAAGCAGTTTTCGCTGCAGTACTCAGCAACGGCAGCGCCCAGACCGCCGATGACGTTGTGCTCTTCGGTGACGACGATGGCGCCGGTTTCTTCAGCAGCCTTCTTGATGATCTCTGTATCCAGAGGCTTGATGGTGTGCATATCGATGATGCGGGCATTGATGCCTTCTGCAGCCAGCAGGTTGGCAGCTTCCAGAGCCATCTGAACCATCATGCCGTTGGCAATGATGGTGACATCGCTGCCTTCGCGGAGCTGAACGCCCTTGCCCAGCTCGAACTTGTAGCCGGGGATGGCATCTGTGACAGTCTCAACAGCCAGACGGCCGAGGCGCATGTAAGCGGGGCCATCGTAGTTGATCAGAGCTTCGACAGCCTGACGCATCTCGTTGGCATCGCAGGGGCACAGAACGGTCATGCCGGGGATAACGCGCATGATGGCGAAGTCCTCGATGCACTGGTGGGTAGCGCCGTCCTCACCGACGGAGATACCGCCGTGGGAGCCGACGACCTTAACGTTCAGGCCGGGGTAGCAGATGGAGTTGCGGACCTGCTCCCAGGAGCGGCCGGCAGCAAACATAGCGAATGTATTGGTGAAGGGCTTGTAGCCGCAGGCAGCCATACCGGCAGCGACACCCTGCATGTTGGACTCAGCGATGCCCATATCGAAGAAACGATCGGGATGAGCATCCAGGAAGTACTTGCTCATGGTAGCGCCGGCCAGGTCGGCGTCAAAGCAAACAACTTCGGGATACTGATTGGCCAGCTCGGCAAGAGCCATGCCGTAAGCATTTCTGGTTGCGATTTTTTCTGCCATGATTTAGTCCTCCAGTGCAGCAATAGCTGCTTCCAATTCTGTCTTAGCCTGTGCAAACTGCTCGTCGTTGGGAGCCTTGCCGTGCCAGCCGACCTGGTCCTCCATAAACGAGACGCCCTTGCCCTTGACGGTCTTGCAGATGATGGCGCTCGGGGCGCCCTTGGTGGCGCGCGCCTCGGCA
>JAEIGA010015118.1_pt1 | contig 11754 bp, 4 predicted proteins | sample 9270691 | NCBI WGS metagenome assembly JAEIGA01 (sample SAMN17057246, study PRJNA624740) | gut metagenome | biome: biome; isolation source: fecal sample | host: Bos grunniens | place: China: Xizang | collected 2019
AGTTTTACAAGTGGTGAATATGTTTATAAACGTATAAGAGTGTGGAATAATTATTTTGGTACATCAGATGTAGCAAATGCTACAAATTGTAATCTAGTTATGGCATTTAAAAGTTATGAAGATAACTTCTTATTACATCTTATACAAGTAAGAGCAGGAAATGGTGAATGGGTATATCCAACAATAGATACAGATAGAGGAATAGTTCCTATAAAAGACCTATCAGGACTTGCTAATAATGGAACATTAGCCAACTATGAAAACTATTGTGATTTAGAAATAAATATAGGGCCACTTCCTGAGAATATGAGATGTGAATTAAAAAGTTTATATTTTTATTTAGAGTATTCTAAACAATAATTATTCAATTAGTCCATCTTCATTGGTGGACTAATTTTTATTAGGTAATATTAGTACAGAAAGGCGGTGATAGAATCATATGGCAAATGATTGGAATAGACCTAAACATATAATACATCCTAGATACGATGGAGGAAGTCATAGATACTCTATAGATGCAGAAGATGTGGCATTCGCAATTAGACAATTGGGATTTAAATCAGAAAGTGATTATGAAGGTAATCCATTTGAACAATATAGATTAGACGCTACAAGTTCTAATGGGGTAATTATGACACATAGTAGATTTAATACAGTTTTATCCATTTCATTGTATCTAAATAATATTAATATAACAGAACGTACTCCAGAAAAATATTTTAGATGGGCCAGAGTTTCTTCTAATGAAGAAGCCGATAAAATATGGAATGAAACGCATCGAAATGGATTTAAAGAATTAAAAATAGAGGCAATAGATATATTAGAGAATACAGTATTCCATTGTGCATATGTATCAACTGCCATTGATGAAATAGTAGAAGATCCTGATGGGGAAGAAATTGTTTATGACAATATATTTAATGTACCATTTAATAGTATATTGGCTACAGCTTCTATATCTATAGCCAATCAATCTACTTCTGCTGAACTATTAGGTGGATTATTAATAGAAGAAGGTAATAAAAACCAAATATATACTGCTGGTTTACCTGCTCCATATTCACCAGACTGGGCATTGACAAACTTGGTTATAAGACCTTACTGTACAGCTTCAACAATTACAAAAATTAATGATGATTTTACAACTTATAATCCTGATCTTTTTGATATAAACGAATATCCTGATTTAAATGATATTCAATACTATGAAAGAGAAACTTTATATATAAAGAATCTTAAGTGGTATACTAGATCAGTTTCAGGAATGGAAAATGAAATAGTTGAAGATGAAAACTTTACATTTATTTATAAAGAAGCTTTAGATAATAGATACTTAGTTGTAAAAAATAATTTTTTACAGCGAGATAGTTATGTAACAATAATATGTAAATATAATTATAACGACCCATTTACTAATTCATTAATACCTCAAACATATTCAATAGATTTATCTTGTATAGCTACTGGACAAGGAACAGACCAGTTAATAATAAATAATACTATAGGTACATCTATACATAATAATGACCCAGCATATATAGAATTATATGTATCATATTTCTCAAATGGTTTAGAAATGGATGTGCAAGAGCAAATAGAAGACCCTATATCACAAAGTTCTGTACAATGGTATAAAAGAGCATCTTCTGAAGACGGTTGGATTTTATTAGATGCAGAAAATCAAGACAATAATGATTTCAATTCAGAAGAGATTAAATGTTATGAAGTAAGAAGGTATACAAATAATAGTGGTCCTGGGCTTTATGAAACTGAAAAAACATATTCTGCCAGAGGTGGTTTTATGTTAAGAGTGTATCCAGCTTTAATTAAATCTTCTGACGTTATAAGAGCCGTATTTACTAATACTAATAAAGTCGGAGCTGTATATCAAGCTACAGAAGTCGTATACGATACTACCGACGTAATTCAAGCATACATTACATCAAGTGCTGGTGATAAATTATATAAGAACGTGGATACAAATGGTACAATTCTTACTTGTATGATTAACTACCAAGGTCAATTGTTAGAAGACGGTGATCCACGATACGGTGACGATGATTATAATGGTAATCAAGACGGCGAAACTGGTTTGTTTGATTATTATTGGTTTAGAATGTCGCAAGATGGATCTGAAACATATAATTTATATAAAGATTATGCTGGTGAAGTACAATTACAAAAAGTTACAGAGGAAACTGAATTAATAAAATCATCTAGAGTTATAAATATTAAAGCTCAACACATAGACGACCTGAATATGTTCCAATGTTATGTAGTAGATAAACAAGTAGAAGCGAAAGCTGTAAATTTATTTAATTTAGAGAGATCATTACCATTAACAAATGATCCAAATAATGATAAAGAGTAGGTGAGATTATGGCTACAATAAAACTGGATAATGTTGCTGCAACTGCATCTATTACAATACAATTAATCAAAGACTACTCTATGTATACTTCCGAAATAATAAGTTCAAACGGTACTATCTTTCAGAGTACAGATACAAGTACAACGTTAACTTTAAGAGTATATAAAGGTATCGAAGACATAACAAATAAAATTACAGATATAAGATGGAGTAAGTTTTACTTTGATGATGACGAATTAAAAGAAGATTATGAATGGGGATTAGATAAAAATAATAAAAGTAAAATAATATTATATAAAGATGATATTGAAGAAAAAAGTATCATACAGGCAAGTGGATATTCTAATATAGAAGGAACAAGAGAACTTGTTACTACAGCAAGGATTACTATGATTAAAATATCAGATGTTTATATTTCTGACATTACACCTACTAATCCTTCTGACAATATGATGTGGATGGATACAAATAATGATCCTCCTATATTAAAATTATGGGATAGTGAAGAAAAAGCTTGGAAGACTTCAGGAATGGATATCCCAGTAGTTAAAAATATAATTCGAAATTCTAATTTCTGGACAGATATAGATGATTATTATGAACTAAAAAATAGTAGTCATATTAATGATCCTGTTATTATAACAGATTTAACAAAAAGATGGTTAACATTACAATCTAAAAATGCTAATAGTCAAAGTGGTGGAATTACACAAGATATACAATATCCTATATCGTCTAATGCAAATTATATTTTTAGCTTTATAGCATACAGAGAGTCAGGATATGCAGGAAATGTATCAATAAAAATAGACTCTATAAATTCTAATAACCAAACTACAACTATAATAAATCAAGTTGAACAAATTAATACTTCTATAACTTCTGTAAGTGTAAGCTTTAAAACACTTGCATCAACCGAAGGCTTGCGTATATATGTAGGTACAGAAGCACGAAAAAATACTTTATTTTATATAACTGAATTAAGTTTATTTAATTCTTCGGTTTATTATCCTTGGGAGCCTTGTCCTGAAGATGCAGACAAACAAGTAAATAATAAACTAGATAATAATAGAATATCTGTATTTAATGCATTAACAGAGAATGGTACTTATAGAGCTATTTATGAATCCAATGGCCAATATTATATAAGGGCTTTGTATATTATACCAGAAGTAGCATCAAAATCCGACTTTGATTCTTTGGTTACTAGAGTTACTACTTTAGAAAATTATAACTTAAATACCAAGTTAACAGAATTACAAACTAAATACGATGAATTACAAACAAAATATAATACAGATATCGCATCTTTAGATGAAAGATTAAAAGCATTAGAAAATCAAAATTCAGAACCTGAAACACCTGATCCTAATGCACCTACTTCATAAAAATAGAAAGGAGTGATATAATTGTCTAATAAATCAAGTGACTTCTCATATCCCACATCGTTGACAGGTGGGACTTGTGGAAGTGTAAACTGTACTATAAGAACCATACCATGCGTTACTACTAATAAACACAGTATTTATCTTGCATTACAAAATGGTAACTACTCAAATAAATATGCTCAAGTAGCTCATGGGACTTATTATTTATCAATACCTCAATCTTGGTTCAATAGAACTAATTCATATGCAACAATACAAATAGATACATATGATAGATATGGTAGCTTTATATCAGGTTCATTTGCACATACTGTATTATTATATAGTTCAAGATATAAAAATTATTTAAGTAATTTTACACATCCTGATAGAACTTATCCAGGGGAAACTTGCACAATTAACATATTGCCACCGAAAGATGCTCACAGTCAAGGTTTGGTATATGATATAGATATAAATTATCATAGAAGTGTAGGTAGACAAACTATTGCAACTAATAGAGGTACAGGAAATTTTAGTTTTGTAGTTCCAGAATTGGCTATTAACTCAAGTTTAACAGTTAGGGTTACAACAAAAACGGCAAGTACAAAACAAGTATTAGGAACTATTGCTCAATCTATTAAAATAGAAAAGCCTAAAGTTGTTGTTACAACTACTACAAATACTACTTCGAACACTACTAAAATAAATAAACCAGAATTAATTCTTCCTGATAATTACTCTCTTACTTTATCAGAAGGTGAAGTAGTAAAAATAAAAGGTGATAGTGAAAATATAAATGATTATATGATAGTGTATGCGAAACAGCCTTGTAATGTAATGGAAGCTGTAAAAGAATACACTACAGTAAATGGATATTATGCAGCATCACAGACTGATTTAAAGAATAAATTATTAACAAATGTAACTGGAACGCCAAGTTTTTATATATTAAAAGCTTTTGACGCTGATTCTACATTCTTAACACAGAGTGCTGAAAATAAAAAAATCTTTGAATTAAGAACGCCTAGTACTAATGATTATGAAATAATAAATGATTTTTATGCTCTGCAATGGTTCCAAGACGTAGAACCTGGAGATTTATTATATATATATGCTATACAAAGAGGTACAATATATACAACAACAACGACAGTAGTAACAACGACAACTACTACAACTGTTACAGAACCTGGAGTTAATTTTACAAAAAGTATATCAACAGGTATGTGGGCATGTAGACACTGTGACTTAGCTCATTATTCTACATGGAGTCAAAGCTCAAACTGGAGCCCTTATACTTATATAAATGTATCAGATGTAAAATCATTTATACTTCAATATCCAGAAGCAAATAGTGCAACATTTTTAGTTTCAACAAACAATTCTTGTTATCCTCCAACAGTATTTGTTTCTAAAACTAGAGCGACAATGTATCAAACTAGTAAAGCAGATATGTATTTAACACCTCTTACTTCTAGTTGTGGTACTGTTTTTGAATATAATGTTCCTATATCATATTTACAAACTGTAATAGCACAAGGATATAGTAAGATTTATTTTAATACTCATTGGGGATCAAATAGTCTTAGATCTAATACATTTTATAGAAAAGAGTTTACTATAGCAGCAAGAAAAGCTAGTACAAGTCATACTACTTCATCAAGTACCTCTTCGACTTCTTCTAAAGTAACTGAGGCAACAGGATATTCTGATGGAAATTATAAAAGTATAAATAGTATACCAGTATCTACAATGACTCCTTATGTTGTTATACCTCCAGTAGTAAAACCTATAGAATTAGCTGTTAAAGATAAAACAGCGAAACAAGTAACAATAACTTATCCAAATCCATTATATAACAATAAGACAGAATCTATTGCAACATATAACGATTTAGGACAACTTGTATTTGATGTAAGTAAAGGTGACGATATAAATGATTTATCAAACTTAAATCCAATACAAGATGCTGACGGAAATGATGTACAAGTAGATAAAACTTTAGATGTAGATATAAATGAAAAACGTTTATTAACTTATGAAAAGAGTATAACAATACCTTCTAACTTATTAGAATCTATAAGAAAAGTTGGAACAAATGATGTATATATAGATTTACATCTTAAATCTATAGATAATGGGAATCTTAATTTCAAAACAATTTTATCTAGTGGTTCGAAAGTTCAAATCATGTTTTCGAAAGGCGGAGAAAATAAAGAAAGATTAGTTGACGTCAATGGTAATGTTATAGATTATAAAAAACCAGAATATACAATATATAAAATCAGAGTAAATAGAAATTTAATTATTGAAAATGAATATGATACAATTCATTTATTATATAATACTGATAAATATGATGAAGGTAAATCATTTAATATAGAAAATTGTACTATGCAATTGCCTGAAGGAAAAACATCTAATAAAATAGGGCTAAGAAAAACAGACCCAGTTTCAAATACTTTTGGTACATGTACTTTTACATCAGATACCTTTGAAATAGCTAAATATGCGTTAAATTATCCTGATTACAGAATAAGACTTTGTTTAGAAAATATGGAAGCTAGTTCAAACTTATTTGAACCGCCTGTAATTAAAGTAACGCATCGTAATATTTCAGATAATGATACAGAGTCTATAACTGAAACTGTTTTATTACCTATTAACCAAGGAGAAATAGCTCCAGGCGAGGATATACATTACGATATACCTTTTGAATTATATAATGTTAATATAGATGATATATTAATATTTAATATGAGTTTATCATCACCTTATCCTATAAATGCGCCAGAGATAACATTCTCTAATGCTTTTATAGAAGTTATAGGATTACAATTAATAGATGGACATTTAGCTGGTAATTTGGCAGATAAATATACTACTGGATTTACTGCTACAGTAACATTTAGTGAAGAGAAAAAAAATACATCAAGTACTTCAACAAACGTATCGGCTTTTGATCCAGTCGAATGTATAGATGTAATCATGTGTTGTTTTGATAAAAACAAAAACCTAATAAATAAAACTAATAGCAAACGTAGAGATATTTATAATGGTAAAGAATTTGTTTATTTTACAAGTAGAAGATGGCACAATTTCGTTAACAATAAATATATGAATCATAATAAATATAAAGCTCATTATGATATGACATTTGACGTACCTGATGGTACTGAATATTATTTCTTTATAGCATTTGTTTATAGTAACTGGCACGATAATCCATCTATATACTCAATGAGTAACATACTTACTTCAAATTCAATTAAACAAGATTTTTCATTAGAATTTATTAATCCTACGGTTTCAATTGATGAAATAGATGGTACAAAATATGCAAATTCAGATATCAATAATCCTGAAATGACAGTTAAAGTTAATAGTCAAATAAGTAGCAACATGAATATAACAAATAATATGGCCGATAATGGCTTTAACTTAGCTAGAGATAAATTTGATAGACAAAAATGGGAAGCAAATCCTATAATATATTCTAATACAAAACAATTTGGTTATGAATTACCAATATTTAATGCAGTTGATGCGTACAATGCAAATAATGTTGTTAATTCTTTAGAACCATTATATAACGACATAGAATACTATTATCAATGGAAGGATTTATATGGCAAAGAAATGATATATTCTTCTGCTCATGTTGATAATTCAAAACCTATAGAAATAGATTCTAGATATACAGTATATGAAGATGAAGCAGATAAATTTATATCTAATAGAGCAGTGCCATATATAGAACTTCCAGCAGAGCTTGCATCATATGACAGATCTAGAATAACTTTATTCTTAGATACTAATTTTGGAAAAGGTGTTCAAACTCCTACAACTCCAGAGGCTCCATCTGTACCTGTTGAACAACCAACTAAATTAGTTACAGAAACATTTACTATAAATTATACTATAACTCGATTTAGATATCCATATTGGGGTGTTAAAGATTTATGGAATAAAGGCTTAATGAATAAGTTAGGCGACATAGCCGCTATAGAAGATATAAAAATTGAATGGGGAATGAAATTAAATAGAGACCATAGACATCCGACTGCTGGTAGAAGAGGCCCTATTCTTGTAGAAGACTTCTGGGCTGCAACAACTCATTATTATAACTATAATCCACTTAGTGTTTTTGCATGGTTAAAAGATAAAAAAATTAGAGATTATGGCGGTCATGATATATGGCATAAAAACTATGGAGATTATATCTATTTTGAAATAACAAACACTAGATTAAAACGTTTATTCCTTGAATCTAACTGTCATTGTAGAAGACATGATGCTATTATGTTTGAAGATTATAAATATGATTGGTGTTGGGATACAACTGTAAAAGTAAGATTTACTGTAACTAAAAGAGTTAATGCAGATGGTACTCCACTTTACAATCAAAATTTACCTGATGAAAACTTCACAGCTAATTATAATATTCCAGGATGGGATTTATATCAAAAACCAAGATTTAAAGTGGCAAATGTTCAGCTTACAAAAGCTCCTACTGCAACAGATTCATCATTCGTATTAAAATATGATGTTTTGATATCTCCATTAATTTGGAAACATACTAATGCAAATGGAGACGCATTCGGTAACATATTTAAATATGGTTGGGGTAACAACGCTGAATGTTATAGAAAATGGGACACTATAACAGTTAGAGGAAATGCTCCATATACACATGAGCAAACTCATTATTTTATAACTTATAATAAAAATTTCAACACATCAGCAACATTTAGATTTACAATAAATAGAGATGGAACAGTGACTCAATCATAGAAGGTGGTGAAAATATGGCTAATACTTATAGCTCTTGGGAGTATTCCCAAGGGCCTACCCTTTATATAGATTCTTCAGGGTTTGAGTCTATAGACGAAGAAAAAAATTTCGTCTATTACTATATTGTAACCTATGGCCCAGTAGAATATAAACGTAAAGTAACAGATGAAAAAGGTCAAAGTACTTATGAATATAAATATAGTTTTGGTATAGATTTAACAGCAAGAAAATCATTAGATAGATTTACATTCTCTGGTAAAAATCAGCTTACAAAAACTGTTACACATGAAGTAACCGAAGAAGGATTCAAAAAAAGTATAACTAAAACATTCGTTATAGATACAAATATAAATAGTAACTTAGATACAAATACTCAAATAACAGTTGACCCTACTTATAAAGTAGATACAACAGGATGGGGATTTGAAAGCAACTTTAAACCTCCATCTATAGGTGTTCCATATATAGGATGGTATACTAATACTACTACTGGTTATAGATATGAAACTTATTATGTTACTGTAAGCTATGTAAAAGATTCTTATACTGATTGGGAAACTTATACATATTATGAATATGAAACACATTACTGTAATGTTCCAGGTTGTAATGAATCTCATTATAGTAGAGTACAAAAAACAGGACGTCGTCAAGTTACTCGTTATATATACGGTTATCGTGAAGAAGCAAGAACTCGTCGAGTATCTTGTACTTCTACTAAATTATATTATAGTTATTGTACTTTAAATTTAAAAGCTGTTAGAGAAAAAATAAATGATTATGAAAAATACTCTTCTGTTGTTTTTATGTTAAAAACAAAAACTGCATTAAACAAACCTCCTGTAGTGACATTAACAACAAATAAAAATACAAAAGCTAATAAAACACAATTAACTCCGAAAAGTCAGAGTTCAACAAGTTGTAATGGATTAATAGAATATTATATGCCATTATCATTAATAACTACAACTTATAAAAATTATAATACAATTGATATTGTAATTGAGAAAAGTAGTTGTAGCGCTTCTTCAGCGCAAATAATAGAAGCATTTGCATTTATAGAAATAGAAGCTGAATCTATGCCATATATAAATTTAATGGTTCAAGCATATAATGCTGCTAGTGATATCTGGAGTACTTGTTGTACAATTCCTTATTTAAATTATAAAGAAATAGAAGAAATGAGAGCCTCTGAGCAGCATATATCTAAAAACTTATTCTTCCCGTCTAATCTACCTAAGACAGATGCTAATTATAGAATACAATTAGATACAAATTTAGTTGCACATGAAGCAGAAAGATTTACTAATTTTAGAATAGATGTTTTATCGGATCAATTAATTGCACCAGGATCAATGGGAGATAGAAAATTATATATAAATAATGATTCACTTGAATTCCAAAATGAAATCGAAGTTGATAATATAGATGAAATTAAATTAAATGTATTAGGTTTTTCTACACATACTAAAAAACCGTATGCAGGTTTCTTAAAGCAAGGTGCTAATGAAGTGCATGCTTATCTTAAAGATTCTGTATTCGTTGTTGAAGAAGATTTACCATATGATAATATATCAAAAAATAATTTCTATACTTATATATCTGATACTAATGGTAACTGGTCATCTAATAATATATTTGTTGCTAACAGTTTTAATTTAGGAACAATAAGTGTATTACAAGGAGAAAATTCTGCATTTGCAGATGATTTAATAACATTTAAAATGCCTTATAACGCACTTAAATCTAATGCAAATTATACTTTTATCTTTGAAGCACATGCTGAAGACTCTTTTTCTATAACTGAAGTAGCAACTGTAGATGTAGCTGATGAAAATAAAATAATAAAATCAAAAATATATGCAGAAACAGATGCAGATACTTCAAAAGTAATGCTTACTGATTATGAGAAAGTATTTTATTCTCCTCCATATAAATTAAAAAATCAAACTGAAACTGAATTGATTGATGAAGAAAATATATGCGAAAGAGATGTAGAAATAAGAATTGAACTTAATACAGGTAACATTACTTCAAGTGATCAAGGAATATTTACTTTAAAAATAAAAAGATTTGCTATAAAAAATATAATTTTAAAAGGTTTCCAAGTTCTATGTATAGATGAAAATGACAATAGATATATAGACGTAACTGAGCCTTATAATGTAGATATCTTCTCAGGAAGACAATTCGATACATTTATAACTATGTATTATGATGGATTTAACTTAGAACATATTAATCCATTATTATACAATGATATGATTTACTTAAGAGATGAATTAGATAAGATTAGATATGAATATACATTACAACCTTATCCATGGACAGACTGGACAAATACTTATGATTCACAAGGTAATTTGATCGTAGACGAAGAAGGTAATGCTTTAGGTGTTGAAGTGAATCAACCTATAAGAGCCGCTCACTTTAACGATGTAAAACAATGCTGCGTAAGTACTTATGAAGAATTATTAGCATTAAGACCTCCAGTTAGTTTAAATACAAGTCCTACACAATTTAGAGAAGGTACAGGTTTAATACCTCTTAATGATGATGATCCAACTCAAGGTTACGTATTACAACATTACATAGACAAACTAGGTAATGTAATGGATGTAGATAAATACTTCCCAGAGTGGAGACAAATAATTAATTTAATTAATAGAAACTAACATTAAGAGCTGTAGTAAATTATTGCTACGGCTCTTTTTGGTAATAGCTATTTAGAGAAAATATTAAAAAAGGCGGTGAGCACTGCTTGTCTAGAAAATTTAACATGGGACGTCAAAATGACTTGCTTCTAAATGAAAAGATGCATAGTCTATACACACATTTAGAATTTATTTCTTATAAAGACGGCGATGGTAATACTATAACAATGCCTCGCCAAACAAAACAAACAGCAATACCAAAAGGTGCTTTATGGTTACAGCATCCATTAGATACAAATATGCATAAATTAAGAGTACATACTGATCCAGAAGCATCTAATATAGAAGATAGATGGCCTTGTTTATTTGAAGGGTATTATCATCCTGCGACACTAAAAGATCTTCCTGAGAATCCAGTTCATGGACAATTATGGATAGATGATAAGAACGTATTAAGAGTTTATAATGCAAGTGCCGCAGAAGGTAAATGGGATTTAGTTCTTACAGGGGAATTTACTCAAGAGAAATACGATGTTTTTAATGGACTTGATTTCCAATTAATAGA
>JAEIGA010015119.1_pt1 | contig 11754 bp, 8 predicted proteins | sample 9270691 | NCBI WGS metagenome assembly JAEIGA01 (sample SAMN17057246, study PRJNA624740) | gut metagenome | biome: biome; isolation source: fecal sample | host: Bos grunniens | place: China: Xizang | collected 2019
ATCGGGGTAAAATTTGGTGATATGAGAAAAAAAATGTAACTTTGCATGTTTTTTGTGCGCACACGAGCAAGAGCGCGCGAAATAACACGCGAAATAACACGCGAAATAACAAAGGCAAATAGAACGCAAATAGAACGAACAGAATAGAATACAAACACCCATCAAATAGAATACAAACACCCATCAAATAGAATACAAACACACCCATCAAATAGAATACAAACATCCGTCAAATAGAATACAAACATCCGTCAAATAGAATACAAACACCTGTCAAATAGACATAAATACCATTCAAATGGAATATAAATACCTTCCCAATATCAACTATCCAAACGACTTGAAGCAGTTGCCCAAAGAAGCTTTGCCCAGTGTGTGTGAAGAAGTTCGGGATTTTATCATACAAGAACTGAGTCACAACCCGGGTCATTTAGGTTCGTCGTTGGGCACGGTAGAGTTGACCGTGGCCTTGCATTATGTGTTTGACACCCCGCACGATCAGTTGATATGGGATGTAGGTCATCAGGCCTATGCCCATAAGATACTGACCGGTCGTCGTGGGCGTTTTCACACGAATCGTCAGTTCAAGGGTTTAGCCCCCTTCCCTACTCCAGCAGAGAGTGAGTATGATGCTTTTATCGCGGGTCATGCTAGTAATAGTATATCTGCCGCGTTGGGAATAGAGGTAGGGAATGAGATCGCCGCCAAGGCGGCTGTAGATGGTAGGAAGGCTGCGCCTGTAGATGGTAGAAGGCGAGTGGTGGCGGTGATAGGTGATGGTGCGATGACGGGTGGGTTGGCCTTTGAGGGGCTGAACAACACCTCTATGAACAAGAACAACCTGCTGATTGTGCTGAATGACAATAATATGGCCATTGATCCTATCAAGGGTGGATTCACACAATATTTGGTGGATATAACAACGAGCGAGCGGTATAATCGTTGGCGTTGGTGGGTATATCGATTGGCTCGCAGGTTGCATATCATCACCGATGATAACAAGGGGCGTGTACAGCGCTTTAGCAACAATCTGAAGGCACTATTGACCAAGCAAGGTAATAATATTTTTCAGGGATTGAACATCCGTTATTTTGGTCCGGCGAACGGGCATGATGTACTGGACTTGGTGCGGATATTTAGTGAGATCAAGGATTACGAAGGTCCGAAGGTGCTGCATATCATCACTAGGAAGGGCAAGGGTTATGAGCCAGCAGAGAATGACCAGACGACTTGGCATGCTCCGGGAGAGTTTGATGTGAAGACAGGTGAGAGGTTAAAGGTTAAAGGTGAAAGGCGGGAGTTATGGCAGGAGGTGTTTGGCCACACGCTGTTGGACTTGGCCAAAGCCGATAAGCGGGTGGTAGGTGTGACGCCGGCGATGCCCAGCGGATGCAGCATGAATATTCTGCAGAAAGAGTTGCCTGATCGGGTGTATGATGTAGGTATCGCAGAGGGTCATGCGGTGACTTTCTCGGCGGGTATGGCAAAGGCGGGATTGGTGCCATATTGCAACATCTATTCGAGTTTTTTGCAGCGCGCATATGACAATATTATTCACGATGTGGCGTTGCCAAGGTTGCATGTAGTTTTCTGCATAGACCGTGCGGGTATAGTGGGGAATGATGGTGCGACGCATCATGGTTTGCTAGATTTGGCGTATTTGCGTCCGATTCCGAATATGGTGATAGGTGCTCCGATGACGGGTGAGGATTTGGAGCAGATGCTGGTGTTGGCGAAGGATTATGATGGTCCGATCGCGATACGGTATCCGAGGGGAAGGGTGAGTGAAGGTGATGAGGCGATGAGGCGATTAGGCGATGAGGCGAAGGTGACTATAGGCAAGGGTGTGTGTTTGAGGGAGGTGAATGTCGGTGAAGGGGTGAATGTCGGTGAAGGGGTGAATGCCGGTGAAGGGGTGAAGAGGGTAGCGGTGCTGAGTATTGGTGCGATAGGTAATACGGTGACAGAGGCGATGAGGCGATTAGGTGATGAGGCGATGAGGCGATTAGGTGAGAGGGCAGAGGCGAGCGTGGCGCATTATGATATGAGATGGCTGAAGCCGTTGGATGAGGAGTTGTTGCATGAGGTTGGTAGTCGATATAGTAGGATTGTCACGGTAGAGGATGGTGTGATTAATGGAGGTTTGGGGTCTGCGGTTATGGAGTGGATGAATGATCATGGTTATTCGGTGCGTGTTACCAGATTGGGTGTAGATGATCAGTTTGTGGAGCATGGCAGTACGAAAGAGTTGTATCAATTATTAAAATTAGATAAAGAAGGAATATGCGAATCATTATTGCAGGTGCTGGAGCAGTAGGTCGCCATTTGGCGAAGCTGCTATCGCGCGAGGATATGGATATCAGTCTGATTGACGAGCGCCAGGAGCGATTGGGGGCTTTGGATGCGAACTACGACCTATTGACGAAGGTGGGTAGTCCGACATCTATACATGATTTGAGGGGTATTGGTGTGAAGGATGTGGATTTGTTTATTGCCGTTACTCCGTCGGAGGCGGATAATATCACGGCGTGTCTGATTGCGAATCAGTTGGGTGCGAAGAGAACCCTTGCTCGTATTGATAATTATGAATACTTGATACCAGAGAACAAGCGTATTTTTGAGCAGATGGGTCTGAATCACCTTATCTATCCGGAGTTGTTGGCAGCGCAAGAGATCACGGCATCGCTGAAGACGAATTGGATGCGTTATCACTTGACGTTGTGCGACGGCGCGTTGGAGTTGTGTGTGGTAAAAGTGCGTGAAGGTGCGGAGGTGATAGGTAAGCCGTTTATGTCGGGATTCTTCAATCACGGGCTATATCGCGTGGTGGCAATAAAACGCGGTCAAGAGACTATTATCCCTAGTGGTCCGGACGAGATTAAGGCCGATGATATGGTGTATGCGGTATGTACGCATGAGAACATGAAGGCGCTGCGCGAGCAACTGGGTAAGCAGAAGAAGGAGATCAGGAGCGTGGTATTTTTTGGTGGTTCGAAGATCGCTCAAAAGGCGGTGCAAAATATGTCAGACGACCTGAGTATAAAGATATTGGAGGCGGATAGGGAACTATGTTATCACCTGAGTGAGAAGGTAAGTAATGCGCTGATTATCAATGCGGATGGCAGCGATATGGCAGTATTGAAGGATGAGGGGATAGAGGATGCAGATGCCTTTGTAGCGGTGACAGAGAGCAGTGAGGCGAATATCTTTGCCTGTATGGCAGCGAAGCGTTTTGGTGTAAAGAAGACGATTGCAGAGATAGAGAATATAGATTATATTCCTATGGCAGAGGGATTGGAGATAGGTACAGTGTTGAACAAGAAGACGATCACGGCATCGTATATCTATCAGATGTTGCTGGATGCGAGTGTGCTGAATGTAAGGAATTTGACTAGCGCGGATGCGGAGATTGTGGAGTTTATGGCGGAGGAAGGAAGTCGAATCACGAAGTCGAAGATTCGTGATATGCGTTTGCCTGAGGACACGAATATAGGTGCTATCGTTCGTGCAGGTGAGGGAATATTGGTGAATGGTGACACGCAGATATTGCCTCATGACCAAGTAGTGGTATTCTGCAAGAATCAAGTGATCAGACAATTAGAAAAATTCTTCAAATGACGCGTACGTTCAACACACGGATGGTGTTTCGCACGATGGGTGCCTTGTTGCTCATTGAAGCGGTATTTATGGCGATGTCGCTAGGGGTAAGTTTATGGTACGGCGAGGCAGACAGTGGTGTATTTTTGCTATCGACGGTTATCACATTGTTAGCCGGTATGGTGGGGTTGTTGTTGGGTCGTCATGCGGAATCGCGGATGGGCGAGCGTGAAGGCTATGTGATCGTAGCAATGGTATGGGTGGTATTCTCGGCTTTTGGATTGTTGCCGTATTATCTGAGCGGTCAGGTAGGGAGTTTGACGGACGCATGGTTTGAGAGCATGTCCGGATTTACAACCACGGGTGCTACTATCATTCCAGACCTGGAGGTAGTCACGCATGGTTTGCTGTTTTGGCGTTCGCTGACGCAATGGATTGGTGGTATGGGAATCGTGGTATTGTCGATTGCCATATTGCCTATTTTTGGGTTGAATGGAATGCAGTTGTATGCCGCGGAAGTATCGGGATTGACCTATGAGAAGGTTTCCCCTCGGATTGCAGATACTGCGAAGATGATGTGGAGTATATATGTGGTATTGACGGTGAGTGAGGCGTTGGCGTTGTGGTTGTGCGGTATGGATGTGTTTGATGCGATATGTCACTCATTTTCGACGATAGCGACGGGAGGATTTTCGACGCATAATAATAGTTTGGAGTTTTATGATTCGGCAGCTATTCACTATACGGTGGCGCTGTTTATGTTTGTCTCGGGAATCAACTTTGTGCTGCTTATCTATTTGTTGCGTGGTAAGGCGCGCAGTTTTATGCAGGATGAAGAGTTGCGATGGTATAGTGTGGCAGTAATGGTATTTTCGGTATTGCTGACATTGGGGTTGTATATTGCTCGTCCGGGTTGGACGGGGGTAGAGATGGAGCGTGCGTTTAGGGATAGTCTGTTCACGGTCATTAGTGCGATGACCTCCACGGGTTATACGATATCGGATTATATGTATTGGCCAGTAGTGGCATGGGTGATTGTATTCTTCCTGATGCTGACTGGTGCGTGTGCTGGCAGTACGGCTGGCGGTATCAAATGGGTTCGGCTATCGATCATTCTGAAGAATGGTTTGGCAGAATTTCAGCGTCGTATTCACCCCAATGCGATTATTCCGGTGAAGCTGAATGATAAGACCATACCTCAGCAGACGATCAACAATATAATGGCATTTTTGATTTTCTATATATTTATTATAGTTATCACGGTTGTTATTTTCTGCGCGAGCGGTGTGAATTTTGACGAGGCGATTGGTGCTGCCGTATCGGCTATTGGTAATGTGGGTATTAGTATTGGTCAGTTTGGTCCATCGGGTACATACGCCAATTTCCCTATGATAGCGAAATGGGTGATGAGTGTGGTGATGGTGATAGGTCGTCTAGAGATTTTCACGATATTATTATTGTTCACAAGAGTCTTGTGGAAGAAATAGATGAAAGCAAGGCATATCGTATATATTATCTGGACGGTGATTGCATTATTGGGTGTGATTAGTTGGGTTGTTCCTAATAATGGTATATCAATAGGTGGCTGGCAGTTGCGTTGGGTCACGATAGCCGATATATTAGGTAGTGAGGAGGAGGAGAGTAGCATGTGTTATAGCGATAGCACATGGTTGGCGGGTATGGAAGAATATGAGATGGCTACTGACACGACGCGTGTATTTGTCGCACAGAAGCGCGTTTTGGCGCCGTTGCAGCCCAAGCAAGCGTTGTACGATTCGCTGCTGCGCCAGATAGCCGATTCTATTAAGAACGCCACGAAGGAGGAGGTTGTTACGAAGCCGACGGTGGTTGAGCGTAGCAGCAGCGTTGTTGAGGATAGAAGCGTTGCTCAAGTCGCGGAGACCAATAAGGCGACAAGTAGTAGTGAGGGGTCGTCGGGTGAGGTAGTTGATAGTCGTCGTTATTTATCGGCATTCTACGAGGCGTTGGATAGCGCGGGTGTGATGCCCGTTCGTGTGGTACACTATGGTGATTCGCAGATAGAAGAAGATCGCATTAGCAATATCTTGCGTGCGCGTTGGCAAGAGGCGTATGGTGGTGGCGGTGTGGGATTGATTCCGTTGCATCAGACGATACCGACTCGTAGTGTTCGGCAGTGGTTGAGCATTGATGGAGTAAGGCAGTCATCGAAGGGTGGTCCGAAGCGCTATATGATTTATGGTCCTCGTTCGCGTCGCCAAGAGAGTAATGATTACGGTGTGATGGGTCATGTGGCGGTGATGGACAACGGGCTAGTCAATGGTAGCGAAGAGGTGGTGATGCATATAGAGCCTACAGGAAAGAAATATGCTCCGCACCCGTATTTTAGCCAAATACGGTTATTAGCGAGTCATGTGGAAGGCGAGGTAAGGAGCAATGACACCACGCTGGCAGTGAAGCCATATGGGGTCAGTGTACTATTGGAGCAGACCGATCGATGTGAGATTCGTTTGCATGGAAAGGGTAAGGTATATGGTGTGAGTCTAGAGACTCCGACAGGTGTGATGGTTGATAATATACCTATGCGCGGCAGTTCGGGAGTGATATTCACGCGATTGGAGAGCAGGTCATTGAGCGATTATTATAGTGCGACGAACACGAGGTTGCTTATCCTGCAATATGGTGGTAATATGATTCCGCAGTCGAGCAAGCAGTCAACGATAGATGGATATGTGAAGAATCTGCGTACCCAAATCAATCATCTGCGCCGATGTGCGCCATATGCTTCGATTCTGTTTATCGGTCCGAGTGATATGTCCACTCGCATCAATGGCAAGATGGTGACTTATCCAATGGTTCCATATCTGGATAAGAAACTGCGAGAAATGGCTCAGGAGGAGAAGATAGGCTATTGGAGTATGTACGAAGCAATGGGTGGAAAGAACAGTATGGTAGAATGGGTAGAAAAAGGGTTAGCCGGGAGTGACTATGTGCATTTCACTCGCGCAGGTGCGAATAAAGTTGGGCAGATGTTGGGCAAGTGGATAGATGAAGGAAAAAAATAATTAACCGATGGAGTTATTACGACACATATTTGGTTTTGACAGCGAAAGTCCATTGCTATTTACTCAATTTTACTTTTGGGCCTTTTTTGCGTTGGTGTATTCGTTGTTTGCACTGATTATGGAAATAGGCGCGAAGCATAGCCATAGCCAAAAGAGTCGCTTGCATTTGAGAAATGTATTTTTGATGGGTGTAAGTTGGTTTTTCTATTATAAGACTAGCGGATTATTCTTGCTTATATTGGTATTTGTCACGCTGAGTGATTGGTTGATAGCTAATCGGATATATCGGAACAAGGAGCAAGGAAGTGGAAGTGGGCTGCGAAAGGCGAAGATGTGGTTGGCGCTGAGTGTGGTGATAGATCTGGGGTTGTTGTGCTACTTCAAATATGCATATTTCTTCACGAACGTAGTGAATGATGTATTGGGCACTGAATTTGCGGTATTTGATATCTTTGCGTATATTGGCAATGGTTGGAGCAGTAGCGGCCGATTCTCGGTGGATAATATCATCCTGCCAGTAGGTATATCATTCTACCTTTTTCAGGTAATGTCATATACAATAGATGTATACCGCGGTCATGTACAACCAGTCAGAAATATTTTGGATTTTGGATTCTATGTAAGTTTTTTCCCTGGATTGGTAGCAGGTCCTATCGTTCGCGCGAATGAGTTTATTCCGCAATTGTACCGTCCGTTTAGTCTGAGCAGGCGATTGGTCGGGTTGGCAATTTTTTGGATACTTAACGGTTTGATCAAGAAGATAGTATTGAGTGATTATCTTGCGATAAATATTATCGACCGAGTTTTTGATAATCCACTGCTATTCAGCGGATTTGAGAACTTATTTGCATTATTTGCCTATTCATTGCAGGTGTACGCGGACTTCTCCGGTTACACGGATATTGCCATTGGTATAGCCATGTTGATGGGTTTTTATTTACCGAAGAATTTTGATTCGCCGTACCAATCACGCAATCCGCAAGAGTTTTGGCGTAGGTGGCATATGTCGCTCAGTCGTTGGCTGAAAAGTTATCTATACATTCCTTTGGGCGGCAACCGCAGTATTATGGGAAGAAAAGTTAAGGACAAAATTGCCGCTGGTAATTTCAACTCTTTTATCACCATGTTGCTTGGAGGATTGTGGCATGGCGCGAGTTGGAATTTCGTAATATGGGGAGCGCTGAACGGGTTTGGCATGATCGTGTACAAGATATGGAAGAAAATCAATTGGAACATCAAGATGCTAGCAATAAGTCTTGTTGCGTGCGGATTATGGATAGCATACATTATGCTGAATGCACCGATATGGAATATACTGTTAGTTTGGGGAGTTGCAGTATGGATAGGTTCGTTGATTCGATATATTAATTGGTGGATTGAGCGCGGAGGTAATATAGCCATTACGGGCACAGTTCGCGCAAGCATCACACGATGGACGGCCAATGTATGGGCTATCATGCAGACCTTTGTTTTTATCACCTTTACGCGATTATTCTTCCGTTCTAGTAGTAATTTAGATCCGGCTACGGCCAATCAAGAAGCATGGGAGACAGCCATCAATATGGTGAATCAAATAGGGGGTGCATGGGATAGTAGTATTATTCCTGAATTCATATGGGAATATAGATATGTCGTTGGTCTGTTTGTCATAGGAATGATAGTGCACTGGTTGCCATATCGTACAAAGCGATGGTACAGATTACGCTTTAGTACCCTTCCTACATGGGCCATTATCCTCATTACCGTGGCAACGGTGATTGGTGTATATCAATTTGTAACCGCCGACTTGCAGGCATTTATTTATTTTCAGTTCTAAATCGGGAGTCGGGAATCGGGAGTCGAAGAATTATGATTATTGGCATTACAGGTGGTATAGGAAGTGGGAAGAGCACCATTGCACGCGAATTACGCGCGATGGGGTATATGGTATATGATACTGACCTTGAGGCCAAGCGCTTGATTATGGAGGATGCATGTGTTCACCAACAAATTGAAGAATTGCTGGGTAAAGAAGTTTTCAAGGATGGTGTATATCAAACAAAAATAGTTGCGCAACGCGTATTCGCTGACATGAATTTGTTGGCTCAGTTGAATGCCATCGTTCATCCTGCCGTCAAAGCAGATATACTAGGTTGGAGAAGTAAATACGAGAAACGGTCGGAAGACTTATTGTTCGTTGAATGCGCAATCCTTTTTCAGGCAGGTTTTGATGTAGTGTGCGATAAAGTAGTGATGATCACAGCATCAGAAGAAATACGCATCGAACGCACCATTGAACGAGACCATACAAGTATAGACAAGGTACGCGCGCGCATCCGTGCACAAAAAGTAGAAAATGATATTGCCCGCGCAGATTTGGTAGTGAATAATGACGGAAAAACAGAAATAATGACAATTTGTTTGCAAATACGAGATTTTTTTTGTAACTTTGCAGGCTGAATTGTTTTTCTTGGAAACCATATAAAGATAGATGGCAGATAATCAACTCATATTTAGGAGTTTTTCTAGTGGAAGTAGTGGCAATTGCTACTACTTGGGTACCTCTGAATGGGGTATTCTGATTGATGCTGGAATCTCTGCGCGTACGATTCAAAAGAATCTGCGTGAGATGGGTTTGGATTATGCAAATATTAGGGGTGTCCTGATTACCCATGATCATGCAGACCATATTCGTGCCGTGGGCACATTGGGGGAGCGCGTGCATTTGCCCATCTATTCCACACGCGCCATCCATGATGGTATAGATCGTAATTATGGTGTTCGCGAAAAGTTACGCACTAGTCAACGCTATTTTGAAAAGGGTGTTGAATGGGAGCTTAATGGTATGAGGATCAACACCTTTGGTATATCTCATGATTCTACGGAGTGTGTGGGTTATGTAATTGATTATGCAGGGCAAAGGTTTTTGATAGCCACAGACTGTGGCGAGCCTAACATGACCATGGAGATGTATCTTGGCACAGCTAATCATGTGGTGATAGAAGCTAATCATGACGAGCAAATGCTGCTGAATGGTCCCTATCCTACCTATTTAAAGCAGCGCATTTTATCTCCCAAGGGACATCAAAGTAATGTGATTTGTGGTCAGTTATTGGCAAAGAATTGGCATGCAAACATGCGAAACGTATTTTTGTGCCACCTCAGTAATGAGAATAATGATCCGGACGTAGCAGTAAACACAATCAAGGATATACTTTTGAGCGAAGGCATCATGCCAGGGGAAGATGTTTTCATCACTCCACTGGAGCGCACCAAACCTAGTGCGCTTTACACCTTAAACGAGCATATAATCAGATAAAAAAATATGTACAAATATGAGTAATCTAGTAATAATTCCAACTTACAACGAGAAAGAGAACATAGAGGCCATTATTACAGCAGTAATGGAGCTGCCAATAGAGTACCATGTACTAATTATAGACGATGGTTCACCCGACGGGACAGCCACTATCGTAAAAGACTTGATGGCCAATCAGTTTGCAGGTAAGTTACATCTAGTTGAGCGTGCTGGTAAATTGGGATTAGGCACAGCCTATATCGCAGGTTTCAAGTGGGCTATTGAGCACCAATACGACTATATATTTGAGATGGACGCAGACTTTTCACATAATCCTCAAGATTTGCTCAAATTGTATGATGCATGTGCAAACCAAGGTGCAGATGTAGCTATCGGTAGCCGTTATGTGAGTGGTGTGAATGTAGTCAACTGGCCAATGGGACGCGTATTAATGTCGTATTTTGCAAGTAAATATGTTCGTTTTGTCTTGGGTGTGAATATCCACGACACCACAGCGGGATTCAAATGCTATCGTCGTGAGGTATTAGAGACTATTGAACTAGACAAGATTCGTTTTAAAGGATATGCATTCCAAATTGAAATGAAGTTTACGGCCTATAAATGCGGTTTCAAGATTCAAGAAGTACCTATTATCTTTGTAAATCGCGTACTAGGAACTAGCAAAATGTCTGGCGGCATATTCTCAGAAGCATTACTAGGAGTTATCAAGCTAAAGTTAAACTCGTGGACACGCAAGTACCCACAGAAAGAAGTTAAGTAATTAGAGTTGCTGGTGAGAGGATGAAAATTTCAAAAATACTGACACTACTGATAGCAGCACTTGGGATAGTAGCCTGCACAAAAAATCACCATACCGACGAACAACAAGCTGAAGCGCCTGTTGTTCGTTACGAATACGGATTGCCAATTGATTCATTCCGCATTGACACTTGCGTTGTAAAGAGCGGCGAGACATTAGGCGGGATGCTCAATCGTCTTGGAGCCACTCGCCAACAAGTGGCAGGTATTACTATGATGCCACGATCGGAGTTTGATGTCCGCACGATTCTTCCAGGCAAAACTTACTATGCGCTCTTTCAAAAAGACACAGCAGGAGTAGAGCAATTATGCTATTATATATACAAGCCAAATATTCGTGAGACAATTGTACTGCATCTAACAGACAGCATGCATGTAGAGCGTTTTGAGAAACCAATTATTCGTCAGAACCATTCAGCAGAGGTAGTGATTGAATCTAGTCTATGGAATGCAATGGTAAGCAAGAACTTACCTCCAGAACTAGCAATCGAACTAAGCGATATTTATGCATGGACAATTGACTTCTTTGGTCTACAAAAAGGCGATTCCATTCGTGTGTATTATGAAGAGCAATATGTAGATAGTGTGCGTATTGGTATAGGTCGTATCTATGCAGCAGACTTCTATCACGGTCGCCGTTGGCAAGAAGCATATTGGTTTGAGGATGGGAATATCCACAACTATTTTGATGCAGAAGGAAATAGTTTGCGTAAAGCATTCTTAAAAGCGCCACTCAATTACAAGCGCATCTCATCTAAATTCACGTATGCTCGCAAGCACCCTATTTACAAGACAGTTCGACCTCACACAGGCGTTGATTACGCAGCACCAGCAGGTACGCCAGTTGTGTCAATTGGAGATGGCGTAGTAACCATGAAACAGTACAAAGGTGGGGGTGGACATACCGTAAAGATCAAGCACAACTCGACCTATACGACCGCCTATTTGCACCTATCTAAATATGCTAAGGGATTAGCAGTAGGAAAACGCGTAAAGCAAGGTGATGTGATAGGTTAC
>JAEIGA010015120.1_pt1 | contig 11754 bp, 7 predicted proteins | sample 9270691 | NCBI WGS metagenome assembly JAEIGA01 (sample SAMN17057246, study PRJNA624740) | gut metagenome | biome: biome; isolation source: fecal sample | host: Bos grunniens | place: China: Xizang | collected 2019
GGATGTTCTTTTCTGTTTTGTCGGAAACGGAGGTGTAGGAGGTGGTGTAAAAACATTGACATTTTGGGGCAGTTTGCAGTGGGCGGTTTGTGGCATACGACAGGGGTTGGGATGGAGAAGGTCTGCCTTTCTCTGGAAAAAGGTTAACCTAATTGGCCAACAAGGCACGTTAAGTTGCCCGTAATGGTTAACCTAATTGCCTGGAATGGTTAACCTTTTTTTCGATGATGGAACTGTTTGGAATTGAACTTCCTTGTGAATTATTGTAAGATGTCTGTAATCAGTATGTTGAGTAATTGCTGTAAAGAAATGCTTTAGGTGGAGTTTTCTTGATGAGTTTGGCATGGTGTGGTGTAGGTTCTGTTGCAAGGATTTGTGCATTGGACCTTTAGGTGGGTTCGTCTTTCTTGTGAGAAAAATTACGACATGTTAGTTGATATGTGATTTCCTCTCATGGTTCGGAACTGACTCTCTTGAGTTATCTTTTTGGATATAAACGAAAAAAATCATTCTTTTGGCTTCTGCTTCGCCGAAAATGTCGTATATTTGCACACATTTTTGAAGATATGGTACTCAATATTCTACTGATTTTACTTGGTTTTATCGTTGTTTTGTGGGGCGCAGATCGCTTCACGGATGGTGCATGTGGCTTGGCTCGTAAGTTCAGGGTCAGCGAGTTGGTAATCGGACTGACGGTGGTTGCTTTGGGAACCAGTCTGCCGGAGTTCATGGTCAGCTTCATGAGTGTCCTGATCGGCAGCAGCGATATGAGCGTAGGTAACATCATAGGCAGCAACGTCTTCAACATCCTTATCATCACAGGCATGTCGGCCGTCCTCACAACATTGACAGTAGATAAGTACCTGCTTTACCGCGATATTCCTCTTTGCCTTATGGTCTCGGTAATGCTTGTGCTGTTCTCCCTCACAGAAAGCACGATAACCCGTTGGGAAGGCATGTTGCTCGTGGCCTTCTTCCTTTGCTATCTCTACATTGCTTATCGGGTGGCAATGAAGGACAGGAAGGCATCTGCCCCTTCGGCTCAAGCACAGGAAACAGACGATACACCATGTTGCAAGAAGAAAAAGGAAGACACCACATGGTATCTTTTTCTGCTCATCCTGCTCGGCATTGCAGCCCTTGTGATAGGCGCACGCCTTCTCGTCGACAATGCAGCATCGGTTGCTCGTGCATGGGGCATCAGCGAAAGTGTCATCGGCCTGACCATCCTTGCCGCAGGAACCAGTCTGCCCGAACTGGCAACCAGTCTTGTGGCAGCCCGTAAGGGCAGCAGCGCACTCGCACTCGGCAATGTCATAGGCAGCAACATCTTCAACATCGCTTTTGTTATCGGCATATGCAGTAGCGTACTTCCCATGAAGGTTTCCGAGATTTCCATCATCGACTGGACGGCACTCGTGGGTAGCGTCGTGCTGACTTGGCTGACGGCATACACCTGTCGCAAGCTCAGTCGTTGGGAAGGCCTGATACTCGTCTTCTGCTACATCGCATTCATCATGCTGCTCCTTTCAAGGTAAATTCTCTTCATCCCTGTTCGTCCTTCCGGGTATGGGGAGAGGTGTGTCCTTTCGTAACGAAGGTTTATTCTATAGATTCAAAACCTTTAAGCGAAATAAGAATACTTGTATTTCTTATTTTGAACACGATTGTTTGGATTTCGGATTAAACTTCGTATCTTTGTCCCCAGAACATACAACCGGCGAGCCAAAGCTAAACACCACCGCAACACATCGGTGCAGTAAGCTCAGGCAAATGCATGTCGACAAATGACCTCTGCATCGTCGTCGGCAAGAAAGTGCTTTTTTACAAATGAAACAAAGAACTTCATCCCCCAAACAGAAGCAGGTCAACATCTCCTCTTCTGCCTCCACCAGAGAATCCTTCCTCAACCGAAGGATTCCCATTCTGCCCGTCTTCTTCTTGCTAACCTGGCTTTGGGCAGCATGGTACTACGGTACGGTTTTCTACATCAGCCGCGAATACAGTATATGGGTGGCAGATGTGCGAATCATGGACTTCGTCTTGAATCAGTCCTACGGCATACTCCGCTACATAGGTCGCGCCATGTTGCAACTCTACAAGTACCCATGGCTTGGCGGCCTCTTGCTGGCACTGATGCTTACTGCTGGTAGCTGGCTTGCTGGCTACTGCATGAGACTCCGCCCCTCATGGCGAATCCTGCAATATCTGCCAGCCTTGTCCTATATTGCCGTCGTGACTTATCATGGCTTCGACATCTTCTTCGAGGCATGGACCGGCTTGATCTTCGGCATTCCATTCGTCGTTTTGACAGTACTCTGCATCTGGGCAGTCATCATCCGTAGCTTCAGTCGTAAACCTGCGCCAACCTTTGTGGGTATCCCAACAGACGAAACACCCCGACAGAACCGCCTCCAACTCGCCATTATCGCCGTCTGCCTGATGGCTATCATAGGCTTCGATATGTGGCAACGCCCGTATGTTCGGGTCGTATGCAAGTTGCTCGACATGGAATACAAACAGGATTGGGCCGGCATACAAAAACTTGCCCGCTCCAATTCCAAGATGAGTAACCGACCGATGGCTTGCGCCTATGCCATAGCCCTCGTACAGACAGGACAAATAGCCGAACGGATGTATGATATCCGTCTTGATTACGATTCGCTCCACATACATGGAATGGACTGGACACACAATAATGCAAGCCCACTTTATCTTCCGGAAGGCAACTATTATGGTGGATTCATCGAATCGTCACTCCGCGCCAGTATGGAACAAATGGTTATGACCGGCCCAACCATCCGCCTGCTCAAAATCATGATAAAATGTGCCTTGATGCGCGAAGAATGGGAACTGGCAGAGAAGTATCTAAGCATTTTGCGTCGTGTTCCATTCGAAGGAACCTTCTGTAAGAAATACGGAGCAATGATGCGACGAACAGATCTGGTCAATTCAGATCCGGAGATGGCTATGATAAGACTGACAGAACCCCTCCACGATAGCTTTGAAAGTCAATATCAACAGCCACTCTTCATGGGATATAACCTCGCACTTGTCGAAGGCCGCAGCCGCAATGCACTCATAAACAGCCTGTGCGTTTGCCTTTACACAAAACTTATGCCTCAGTTTCTCGAACGCCTCGAACCGCTCGTCGGCACAACACCTCCCGGCATCATCATGGATGGAATCCTATTGGCAGAAAACAAAAACCCTGGCATTTCACAGCATTTCACAGGAATCAATTTCCGTCAACCACAGTTCCAAAGCTTCTTGCAAAACATACAACCATACATGTCAGACCGCCCGGGACATGCATATGAACTTTTCCCAAAATACAAAGGATACTATCCTTATTACTACTTTTTTGGAAATCTAAAAGCAACCAAGAAAGGATATACTGGCATCACTACAAGTAACTCGGGAGTAAATTAAAATCGTTGCTCACAATATATACTTATTCTTATGAAGCTTCTTACATTATCAAAATACATAATTTCTCTTTGCATACTGGTCGTTGTTGTCGGTTGTAAACCCAAAGCAGAGGTTCCGGTCCAGTTTGTAGAAGCAGATATAGAGGTAAATATCTATCCAGACTATAAAGATATAGTTATACCACCCAACATCGCTCCGCTCAATTTCATTGTACGCGACTCCATTGCAACAGCCTATGTTGTACAATTCACCGGTAAAGGCCAGGAACTTCTTGCTGCTGCAGCAGATGATGCTGTTATAAGGATAGATACTGCAGAGTGGCGTTCGCTCCTGATGGGAAATAAAGGGAATGATGTTTCCGTAGATATCTATGCCAAACGCCCCAACGGATGGATTCACTATAAACCATATAAGATAAGCATTGCCGAAGAGCCCATCGATGCTTTCCTCAGTTATCGTCTCATAGAACCGGGCTATGAACTATATCGACAACTTGGCATTTACCAGCGTAACCTTACAACTTTCGAAGAGAAGCCAATCTATGAGAACAATCGAGAGTACGACGATAATAACAATCATTGTATCAATTGTCACAACTATCGAATGGGTAGTACGGAGAGCATGTTGTTCCATGTTCGTTCCAATCATGGTGGTACTATCATTGTGCAGAACGGTAAGGCGCATAAGATACAGCTCAAGGATAGTACAATCATTGCAAGTGGTGTCTATCCCTCATGGCACCCGACGGTGAACTTGGTTGCCTTTTCTACAAACAAAACTGGTCAGGCATTCCATTTGTATCATCCAGAAAAAGTAGAAGTTCTTGATGCGCAAAGTGATTTACTTCTGTATGATGTGACAAATAATGAAGTTGGTCATATCATTCGAACCTCTGATGATTTGGAAACTTTTCCGTGTTGGTCTCCGGATGGTCGCACACTTTACTACTGTTCGGCCGGTGTTAAGCATCTCATAAATCCCATAGTGCCAGACAGCCTTATCAGTCAGCATCTCATTTTGAAGTACGATAGTATTCGTTACAACTTGATGTCTATTCCTTTTGATCCAGAATCTCGTAGTTTTGGAACTCCTAAGGTTGTAATTAATGCTGCAGAGGAAGAGAAAAGTATTTCTGTGCCACGTGTATCTCCTGACGGCAGATATGTTCTTTATACAAAGGGGGATTATGGTCAGTTCCATATTTGGCATAAGTCGAGTGATCTTTGGGTTATGGATTTAGAGAAGGACACTTGCTATGCTTTGGCTGAATCTAATTCGCCCGATGTGGATAGTTTCCACTCCTGGAGCAGCAACGGTCGCTGGTTTGTTTTCAGTAGTCGTCGTATGGACGGCAATTACACGCGTCCTTATATTGCATACTTCGACAAGCAAGGTCGTGCTCATAAAGCATTTGTGTTGCCACAGGAAGACCCCGAATGGAACATTCTTCTTCTGAAGAGTTATAATGTGCCTGAGTTGAGTAAGGATGCGGTTCTCATTTCGCCTAAGGAATTACATCAGTGTATTTACGAGACGGAAGGAGAGCAAGCGGCGTATAAAGCCAATCCGACAGCCATTGTGAATTTGGATGGTACGACGGGTGCATCGCCAAAGGTTGATGCCGATGAGGTCCTCTCCGATGGGCTGAAACAATAAAAGATGCATGATGACACATAGAACTCTTCTTACGGTTTGGTTTGTTGCTTGCTTTTCTTTGCTTCGTGCAGAGCAGGTATGTGTTTTTACGACTACATCCGATGGGAAGAAACAGTTGGAGTATACTGTCTCACAGAGTTCTCGTGCAAAGTTGTCCAGGCATCTTATGCTCACTCCTTCCGAGGGTTATCAGGAGATGGATGGCTTTGGTTATGCCATTACGTATAGTGCCTGTTACAATCTTATGCAGATGGCACCTGCCGACCGTAAGGCATTCCTGACGAGGACATATTCCAGGACTGAAGGTTACGGGGTCAGTTATGCCCGCATCAGTATAGGTTGCTCTGACTTCTCGAGTACAGAGTATTCGCTTTGTGACAAAGAGGGTTTGGAAAATTTTCGTCTGCATACGGATGAGACGAAGTATGTTATTCCTGTTCTTAAGGAGATACTTGCCATCAATCCAGACCTGAAGATTATGGCTGCGCCATGGACATGTCCGAAGTGGATGAAGGTGAAGAGCCTTACCAACAGGGTGGGGTATGACTCCTGGACGAGTGGTTCGCTCAACCCGAACCATTATGATACGTATGCAGAATACTTTGTTCTTTTTGTGAAGGCTTTTGCCAAGGAGGGTATTCCCATTTATGCTGTCACTCCGCAAAACGAGCCTCTCAACCGCGGCAATTGTGCAAGTCTGTATATGCCATGGGAAGAGGAGGCTACTTTTGTCAACAAGTTGGCTCCTGCCTTTGCTCATGCCGGCATCAAGACGAAGATATATTGCTTCGACCACAACTACAACTACGATAATATTGCCGACCAACAGGACTATCCCATTAAGTTCTTTAATGCGCTCGACCCAGACATGGACGGCCGAGACCTTGTGGTGGGTTCTGCCTGGCACGACTATGGAGGCAGTGTTACGGAACTGGATGACATTAACAGCCAGGCACCGGACAAGGAGGTTATCTTTACCGAAACCAGTATAGGGACGTGGAACGACGGGCGCAATCTTTCGGCTCGTTTGCTTGCGGACATGCAGAATTTGGTCTACAACACTGTGATGCGTCGCAGCAAGGCGGTTATGGTGTGGAACTTTATGCTTGATCTCAATCGTGGTCCTAATCTTGATGGTGGTTGTCAGACCTGTTATGGTGCTGTGGACATCGACCAGAACGACTATCATACTCTTTCTTACAATTCACATTATTACGTCATGGCTCATGCCAGTCTTGCTGCCCATCCGGGTGCCAGACGTATAGGAGCCTCGCTTTCTGGCGGTGCTTCGGATGTTGCTTACGTTGCGTTTCAGAATCCCGATGGCAGTTATGGTGCTGTAATCTCCAACAGTGGCAGCACGAGTATTATGATGTCTATGTCTGCCACCAGCAATGCTGTAGCGCGTTTTACCTTGCCGGCAAAGAGCATTGTTACAGTGGTGCTTGGCGGAAAGGAAGATGAGGCTTTGCTGTTAGGCTCCACGTCAATTAAGCCAACGAAGTGTTTGGGCTGCTACAAGGGTACGGTGGATTTGAAACAACTTGACGACCTTTCGCAGAACTTCATCGACAATCCTGCTGATTGGCACATTGCTCCCGATTTCTTTTGGTATGACGATGCTGATGCGTCGCTCACGGTTTTGCCTGTCGATGGCAGGTATGAGGTGGAGATTGACAAGGCTGCCCGTACATTGCTGGCTGCCCCTGTTGCCGACGACTTGACGGACGATGGGCAGGGCAACATATATGTTTGTGGTCCTGCCGGCAGTGTTGGGCGAGTTTTCTACTATCCCGGTGCAGAAACTCTCCCGGAGAATGCTTTTGCAATGGCTGAGGTGAAGGACGGAATCTACGAGTACACCTTTGCCATAGGCGAACAGCTGAACGACGAAGCCATCGATTTTGCCTTTTACTTGAAGGATGACCTTTCGGAGAAGTTCTCTTCGAAGACGACTGCTCCCCATTGTCTTGTTTACGATTCGAAGCAGGGCAGCACTTACTTTGGCTTGGGCAAAGGCTTGTCGGGACATGTAGATGGGCATATCTACAAGCGTGTTTCGAATGTCCGCCTCAAGGAAGGTAGCCTTTGGACGGCGGTTGTTGATGTCCGCAACGGCTTGAAGGATGCATCTGTTTATATAAGGAAAGCACACGAAATCCCTACGGGTCTTCTTCCTTCTTTCCGTAATGCCGATGGCAAGGAAAAGGGCGGAATGCCAGTCGGCGTGTGTTACGACTTGCAAGGCCGCAGGGTTGCCAACGACAAGTCGAAGGGCATTTATATCATCAGGGATAACGATTCTACAAGAAAAATAGCCAGACGCTGAAGCAAAAGGCTGTTTTTCCCCATTTGCACGGATTGACATTTTGATGTTTTTCTTGCCGTTTTGCTTACATCTTGAATTTTGACGGACTCGCCAGAAACGCTTAAAATCGTTCGGGTGGCACTTTCCTGCCTCCGATGGGGAATATGCGCTCAAATCGAATCGTTGCAGAGTTTCAGATGGTTACAATGCGACAAAATGGAGAGAAAAGTTCGAATTGACAACTCTGCCTTGCAAAAATCGGCCGTTTTACAGTGTTTTGGCTCAATTTTTGCCGTGAAATTCCAGTGAACTTCTACTGCCAAAACTGGAGACATCTACTGCCTTGTTGCAAATAATGGTGAACCATTATCTGCGAGAGCCTGTTCCTCGTTGCCCGGAAGGCTGCTTTTTGTCGCAAAATATGCTGCTTCCGAATGTGACAAAAGGATAGGCTAAACGTCTTTTTGCTTACAATTTGTTTTCGCAAAAGGAGAGGGCTGTCAGGCGTAAGGATTGTTCTGTTTCTCCCAGCCGATAGTGGTGGACGGGCCATGCCCCGGCAGGACTTTGGTGTCGTCTGGCAGGCAGAAGAGTTTGTTCTTGATGCTGTCCAACTCATCCTCATAACTTCCTCCGGGCAAATCGGTGCGCCCAATGCTCTGCTGGAAGAGAGTGTCGCCACTGAGGAGCAGTCCGGCTTCAGGGATATAGAAGGCAGAAGAACCAGGCGTATGACCGGGTGTGTGGATGAGGCGAATAACGGTTGTGCCGAGCAGCAACTCGTCGCCGTCGGAAAGCAACTGCCCGATGGGCGGCATCCCGCCTCCCATGTTCAGTCCGAACCTTGCCGCCATGCTCGGCATCTGCTGGTAGATGTCAACTTCGTCCTTATGGAAAACAGGCTTCAGCCCGTAGGTGCGATGTACGAATGGCAGGCCAAAAGTGTGGTCGAAGTGTGCGTGCGTCTGCAAGGCATACTTCAATTTCAGCCCAAGTGCCTCTATGCTTCCTGCCAGCGACAGCTCCTCCTGCCTGTCCCAGGCACCGGTGTCCACAATGGCAGCCTCCAGTGTCTGCTCGTCCCAAAGCAGATAAGTATTCTCCTGGACAGGGTTGAACGTAAAAGATTGATATTTCATGTTGCTACGAGGCTTTAGAGTGTAATAAATCAAGATGAATGATTAGTCCGGTTTTGCCAAAGGCCGTCCTCAAAGAGGCAGATAGACCACTTTCTTCGTCTCGAAGAATTCCTCCTCGAAATACTCGCTGAGCGAAGAAATCTGGGCGGCTTTCCCGAAAGGCTTCGCCTCCTGCTCCAGTTCGCCACCCTTAAGGCAGATGAGCCCGTTGGGCAGCCCATTGAACTGCTCGCCGCTGATGGATTTGCGGATTATCTTTACAAGGTCGGGCAATGGCATTACGGCTCTCGACACAACAAAGTGGAACTTCTGTTTCACCTCCTCGGCCCTACACCACTGCGTCGTCACATTCTCCAGTCCCAAAGCACCCGCAACCTCCTGGCATACGCGTATCTTCTTGCCGATGGAGTCAACCAGATGGAATTGAACCTCCGGAAACATAATGGCAAGCGGAATGCCCGGAAAGCCACCGCCCGTACCGAGGTCCATGATGCTCGTGCCGGGCTTGAAACGAATCAGTTCGGCAATGGCAAGGCTATGCAAGACATGGTGCTCGTAGAGGTTGTCGATGTCCTTGCGAGAGATGACATTTATCTTGCTGTTCCAGTCGCGATATAGCGCATCGAGGGCAGCAAACTGCTCCTTCTGCCTATCGGTCAGAGAGGGAAAGTATTTGAAAAGAATCTCGTTGTTCACGTATGTATAGTTGATGTTGGTTGACTTATGTGTTATTCTTTCACTCCCCTGTCTCTTCTCTTGAACCGAGGAAGCGGAGAGAAAATAATGTAGAGCAACGCAATGGCTCCAAGTATGTAGGGGTAGTAGAGGTAAGGAATGATATCAAGCGGCGCAACAGTCGACAAGCCACTGGCAATGAGCATCTGCGCACCATAAGGGATGATGCCCTGCGCCAGACAACTGAAAGTGTCGAGAATGCTCGCTGCTCGTTTCGGTTCAATGTCGTATCGTTTTGCCAAATGCTTTGCCACCGGACCAACACTCAGTATGGCAATCGTGTTGTTAGCAGTGCAGAAATCCGTCAACATCACTAAAGAAGCCATACTCAATTCTGCCTTTTTGCGCGAGCCACCACGGCTATTGAAGAGTTGCATCAGCCAATCAATGCCACCCGCATAGCGGATGACCTGCATCAAGCCGGCAGCCAAAAGCGTCACAATAATCAGTTCGCTCATGCCCATGATGCCCTCATTCATGGCACGAAGCCAATCAAATGGTGTCAATGCACCCAGCGAAATGCCAATAATACCTGCCAGAATCGTTGCCGAAGCCAGTACAAGCATCACATTCATGCCGCACAATGCTGCAACAATTATGTATATATATGGTATAATCGAAAAGTAAGACACCTCGCTCGTCAACTCCGGTCCCATCCCCGTGGCAGGCAAACAAGAGTACAGCGCAAGACAGATGAAGGCAGCCGGGACCGCTATCCAAACGTTGGCACTGAACTTATCCCGCATCTTGCACCCTTGAGTCTGTGTCGCCACAATAGTTGTGTCGGAAATAAAACTCAGGTTGTCGCCAAAGTAAGCACCGCCAACCACAATGCCAACCATCATGGCAGCATTGCTTCCCGTCTGCGTAGCCATGTTCCCCGCAATGGGTGCAAGGGCTGCTATCGTGCCAACACTGGTTCCGGTGGCAAGCGAAATGAAACAGGCAGCAAGGAAAAGACTGCTCATAATAAAGTCGGGAGGGACAATTTTCAATGCCAGTTGTATCGTGGCGTCAATGGCTCCCATCTGCTTTGCCGTTGCAGCAAAGGCACCTGCCAAAATGAAAATCCACAACATCTGCATCACACTTGGCGAAGCAGCCCCAGCAGTCAGTTGCTCAAAACGCTGTCCTATAGAAAGACCTCGCATGATGAACAGACTGTAAAGCGATGCCGCCAAGAATGCAACCGTCAGCGGAACGGCATAGAAATCATCGGCTACAAGACTCAAAAACAAATAGAGCAGTAGGAAAATTCCAAGTGGACTCAACGCAAGAAGCCCTTTTTGGCTTGAAATGACACCTTTCATGCTGCGAAGTTACAACTTTTTTCTTTTTTAATGCTACCGTAGTGATTAAAAACATATCAAATGGAGAAATTAAGGTTTCCATTATTTTATTAATTCGAAAGTTTTATATACTTTTGCATGTTGAAAAGAAAAATTAAGGCAATATAGCATAGCTTAATGGCAAAAATAGTCACATTTGGAGAGATCATGTTACGTCTCTCTTCTCCGGGGTTCAGCAGAATTGTTCAATCAGATAGTTTCGATGTTAATTATGGCGGTGGCGAAGCAAATGTAGCCGTTAGCCTTCAGAATTACGGAAACAACGCATCTTTCGTTAGTAAGCTGCCATCTCATGAAGTAGGCCAAGCAGCTATCAACAGTTTACGCCGTTTCGGTGTGCAAACAGACTTTGTGGCTCGAGGTGGAGAACGTGTAGGTATTTACTATCTCGAAACAGGTAGCAGCCTCCGTCCCAGCAAGGTTATCTATGATCGCAAATACAGTAGTATCAGCGAAGCCACACCCGATGATTTCGATTTCGATGCCATTTTTCAAGATGTCGACTGGTTCCATTGGAGTGGTATCACGCCAGCTTTGAGCAAAAGCACTGCAGAGTGCGTAGAGAAAGCATGTATTGCAGCAAAGAAAGCCGGTGTTATCATCAGTTGTGACCTTAACTATCGTAAGAAACTCTGGACACCAGAAGAGGCAAGAGCCATCATGCGTCCGTTGATGCAATATGTAGATGTTTGCATTGGAAACGAAGAAGATGCAGAGAATTGTTTAGGCTTCCGCCCCGATGCAGATGTAGAAAACGGCCAGACAGATGCTAATGGCTATATGGATATCTTCAAGCGTATGGCCAAAGAGTTTGACTTCAAGTATGTTGTCAGCACACTTCGCGAAAGTTTCAGCGCCACCCATAATGGATGGAAGGCTTTGATGTACGATGGAAAGGAGTTCTACGAAAGTCGTCGTTACGATATAAATCCAATCGTTGACCGTGTTGGTGGTGGCGACAGCTTCAGCGCCGGCATAATCCATGGTTTAGCAAATGGCAAGTCAATGGAGTGGTCGTTAGAGTTTGCGGTAGCAGCAAGTGCCCTTAAGCACTCAATCCCCGGTGATGTTAATCTCGTTTCTGCAGCAGAAGTGGAGAGTCTCATGGCTGGTAATTGTAATGGTCGAGTACAAA
>JAEIGA010015121.1_pt1 | contig 11753 bp, 11 predicted proteins | sample 9270691 | NCBI WGS metagenome assembly JAEIGA01 (sample SAMN17057246, study PRJNA624740) | gut metagenome | biome: biome; isolation source: fecal sample | host: Bos grunniens | place: China: Xizang | collected 2019
CATTTGCGACTATTTGCAGGGCGTAACCCACTCCCTTTGCACCTTGGAATTTGAGGACCACAGACCTTTGTACGATTGGGTGGGCATTAACCTCGGGTTTGCGCCGAAGCCCCGCCAAATCGAATTTGCGCGCCTTGCCATCACCAACACGGTTATGTCCAAGCGCTATCTTAAAAAGCTTGTGGAAGAAGGACACGTGCATGGTTGGGACGATCCCCGTATGCCGACGGTAACCGGCCTTCGCAACCGCGGCGTACCCCCCGAAGCGCTCCTTGATTTCTGCACCAAAATCGGTATTGTAAAAGCAAATTCCGAGTGTCAACTTTCCTACTTGGAAGCGTGCATTCGCGACAACCTCAATGAAAATGCAGAGCGCGCGATGGCAGTTCTCGATCCCTTGAAGGTAACCATCACCAACTACGAGGGCGAGGGAATGTTGGACGCGGCACTCAACCCTATGAAACCCGAATTGGGTACGAGAAAGGTGGCGTTCTCGTCGGTAGTTTATATCGACAGAGCGGACTTCGCGCAAGTTCCGCCCCCCAAATATCAACGCTTGAAACCGGACGGCTACGTACGTTTGAAGGGCGCGTATATTATCCACTGCGATGAGGTTATCACCGACGAAAACGGAAACGTGACCGAGCTCAAATGCTCTTACCTTCCCAACAGCGGCTCGGGTAACGACACGAGCGGTATCAAGGTGAAAGGCACGATTCAATGGGTGGACGGCAAGACGGGCGTAGATGCGGAAATCCGTAAATACGGCGTACTCTTAAAGGATGCGGAATACGCAGGGCAAGACTTTGGCGAGAGAATGAACCTCGACAGCGAGCATATTTTCTACGGCAAAGCAGAGCCCTACCTTGCACAAAGCGAGGACGGCAAGGCCTTCCAACTTATGCGCGTGGGTTATTATAAGAAATGCGTGGACGAAAACGGCAAGCTTGTGTTGTCCGAAATCGTTTCTTTAAAAGACAACTTCAATAAATAAAAAGAGAGCGGGCTTTTCAAAGCTCGCTCTTAATTTACGCTCTTCCCCGTCAAAAAGCTTTTGTCGAAAAGGGATTTTTGCAAGGGCGCCGCCGTTTCTATCGTTTGCAAAAATTCGCGCGTGAGTATTTTGGCGCGCAGGCAAACGGATTGCAAAATGGAAGAAGTTTTCCGCCCGTAATCCTTTCCGAAAGCGGCTTGTAAAAGCTTGGTGTGTTGGTGGGTTAAAAGGGTAAAGGATAGGGGCAGGTACGCGTTGAACATAGAAATCGCCCGAAAAAACGAGGGTTTTACAAGGGGCGGAAAGCCACATTTTTGTGCAATTTCCGCATAGAGGACGTACAGCGCTTGCTTTTCGTCCTTATCAAGCCTTGGACGGAAATACCGCTTATAATCTTCCCACGCGGCTTTCGCATACGTTTTTCCGTACTCGTAATCGAGAGCGCTTTCTAAACGGGTGTGTATTAAAATGGACGTGCCCGAGGCGGCATAGACGTAAGGGTGTAAAATGGTGTCGGCTGCGTAGTGGGTGATATACCCCGCGGCGTAAGCAAAAATAGCGGAAGACTGCGCGGCGTGCGCTTGTAAACATTGAAAGGTATTTAATCCGCCTTTGCGGTGCAGATGAGAACCCAAGTTCCCGTTTTTTCTACGTAGAAATTTATAAAAAAAGCAAAAATCCGCCCCTTGCGCCCCAAAATAATAAAGGTGCATGTGCGGCGCGATTTTGGCTTGTATGCGTGGGGGCAAAGCAAAAAAGGACTGCCTTGCTATTAAGAAATGCGTATAAACAGAGGGCATAAATTTAGTATATGCAAACGGACAAAAAAATTGCGTTTATTTCAAAAATGAAAGGGGCAGATATGCGTTCAACGCGTACCTGCCCCTATGATTTTGTGTGTTTATTCAAATTGATTGGCTAAAATATCGGCGGTTAAACGGGCTAAATTCATATCCGAGCCGTCCATCTTCGCGCCGTCCTCTTTAGAAAGGACAGCCACCGCGCCAAGGCAGTCTCCGCCCGATACGATGGGCACGATTACCTGCGCCGTAATCCCTTCCTCGCGCGTAGAGGTGATGGGTACGATATCCCCGCCCTCGGACGCGTTGGCGATATAACTGCGCCGTTCCTTTAAAATCCTATCCATATCCTCGGAAAGGCCTTTGCCGTCCAAATCCTTTTTCCCTTCGCCGTAGGCGTGCAAAATGCCGTCCGTATCGCAAATGACGGCAAGCTTACCGCTCAAATCGTTGAGGGAGCGGGCAGTTGCCTTGCTAAATTTTTCAAGCGTAGCGATAGGGGAATATTTTTTCAGCATCAGCTCGTCGCGGTCGGTGAAAATTTCCAAAGGGTCGCCCTCTTTAATACGAAGGGTGCGCCGAATTTCTTTGGGGATTACGACTCTGCCGAGCTCGTCAATTCTTCTTACAATACCTGTTGCTTTCATAGACAAAATCTCCTTTGATTAAGTTTATACTGTTAGTATTTGTTAAAAAAGGGGAATTATACTACTATGCATACATTTATGGAAAACGAACAAAAAAATCCCCTCGGACGGCAATCCAAGGGGATACTTTTTATTGAATATCGAATACCGAGCGCAACAAAATTTTGCTTGCCTTGCCCGATAGGATGCGCACGCGTTTTTCGCCTTTTTCCATATCGAAGAAATTATCTTCAAGCAGTAAATCGCCGTCCACGCCCTCAATTTGCACCGATTTTGCGTAGCAACTACTGTGGATCGTCAGCACGTCGCCTTGCAATTCATACCGCAAAGTAGGGTTTTCAAAACGGTAATATTTAGGGGGTGTAAATAAGACGCTGCCGCCCGAAATTTCCTTGCCGTCCACGATAAAGGCGTAGGTGAGGTGGTCGGTTGCGGGGTTGAGCGTTTCAAACGTCATTTTATCCAAGCATTTTACGGAAAGGGCGGGCACGCACAAGCGTTCCTCACCTTGTTGGATGAGGTTGCTTTTCGCGTCGCAAAGCGCCCATTTCACAATGCCGCAAACATCCTCGCGCGTGTCGTTGGTTACAAAGAATTTAGCGGATTTTTCGTGGCAGAGCGTCCGCTCTTCCGTGTTGATAAAGCGACGGGTTTGCAGCTCGCCCACTTCCTCGCAAGAGAGCAAGATGGGGGCGTAAAACCGCTTTGCCGCATATTGCAAAGCTTTAAATCTTCCGCAATAGTCGATGCTCGCCCAAGAGGTTACGGGCCAAATATCGTTCAGCTGCCAATACAGCGTACCCATACAACGTCCGCGGTTACGGCGGAAATGCTCTACGCGGTATTTAATACTGTCCGCTTGCAAAAGTTGGGAAGCGTAGATAAAGTTTTCAAAACTGTTGGGGTATAAGTAATTGCGTGAGAGATAGGTCAAAATCAGTTCGTTGCCGTTACTGCTTCTTTGGTGTCTGTCCATAATCTCGCTGTGGACGTTTCTATCTTTTTCCTCGGTGAAGGTATCTATCGTCTTTTTGCTGGGGAAGGACTCGAAACCGAATTCGCTCACGTAACGGAAATGCTTATTCCTACAAAGCAGGAAATCAGGCTCCCAATCGTGGCAATCGCCGTTTGCTTCGCCGTTGGGGTCGAGGAATTTTCCGCCCGACGTCGGCGACGAGGGGATATAGGGCAAATAGGGCGCAACGTCCTTGACTATGGCGGGGCAAAGCTCCTCGAATATTTTCAAATAAACTTGCGTCAAACGCTCCGTGTCCGTTCTGTCCGAAATGGCGATGTATTCGTGGAAATGCCACTCGATTTCGTTGTTGCCGCAAATGAGCCCAAGGCAGGCGTGGTGACGGATACGGGCAAGATTTTGCCGTACTTCCGTTTGAATACTTGCAAGCATTTTTTCGTCGGGATCATATACGGAGCAAGCAAACATCAAATCGAAAAAGACCACGAGTCCGAGCTCGTCGCAAAGCTCAAAGAAGTAATCGTCGGGATAATACCCACCGCCCCAAACGCGAATAGCGTTGAAATGGCAATTTTTACAATGCGTAAGCAGTTCTCTTGTACGTTCGGGGGTGATGCGACGGAAAATATTGTCCTCGGGGATATAATCCGCACCCATCGCAAACATATCAATGCCGTTGATTTCGTGGTAAAAGCTTTCGCCAAACTCGTCCTTTCTTTGGATAAGCTTCATTTCACGAAGACCGATGGTGAGGGATTTTTCGTCGACGATTTCGTTTTACTCTTTTACGCGGACGGAAAGATGGTATAAAGGCTGTTCGCCCAATCCGTTGGGATACCAAAGTAAGGGATTTAAAATTTCCGTTTCTTGGTTAGCGGACAGTGCTTGCGTTTCACCGTTGGGGGAAAGTAACGTAACCTCGATTTCCGCTTCGCCCTCGATTTTTACGGCGGGGGTGAGGAAAACTCTGCCCTTTTCATGGCGTTGGGTAACGTGCACGTCAACAAGCTTCGCGCTGTTTTGTTCCAGTAAATAAACATTACGCCAAATGCCTGCGTCGGGGAGACGGGGGCCCCAATCCCAACCCATCATACAGTGCGCTTTTCGGACGTATGGATATCCTTCCATACAATCGTATGCGCCAAAGAGTTTTTTCTCTTGATTTTTGGATTGGATATAGGCAGGTACGGGATGAAACACCAAACGAAGGGTGTTTTCGCCGTCGGAAAGGGCGTTCGTTACGTCGAAATCATAACGCACGTGCATATTGTCCGTGTCGGCAATTTTCTCGCCGTTAAGATATACACTGCAAAGGGTATCCAACCCCTCGAAAACGAGGAAGGTCGGCGCGCTTGTCCGCTTATAGGAAAAGGTGCGCTCGAAAGTGTATTCGTGTGAGGCAAGCTCTAAATAAATTTTCTCGTTATCACGGAAATAAGGGGTCGGGAAGCAGGTGATTGTCTAAATACAAAAATGAGTAAACGGAGCCGGGCACCGTTCCGTTTACGGCATAACCGTTGCCCACCATTTTCCATATACCGTTTAAAGAAAGCTTTTTCATAACAAACCTCCGATACATCGGTTTCAGTATAGCATATTTATTTTCCGTTTGCAAGACATTTAAGAAAATTGAAAAAAATTTGACGCATATATCGTGATTTTTGAAAAAATGAGCATAAAAAATATTTTTTGATTTTTTTAAAAAACAGTGAAAAATGAGTTGACAAAGGGGAAACGTTGATATATAATATAGTACGTTAACGCGGTCGTGGCGGAACTGGCAGACGCGCAAGACTAAGGATCTTGTGGGTAACTCCATGCAGGTTCAATTCCTGTCGACCGCACCAAAATCGGGCAATTATGCAAAATGAGTGCATAATTGCCCGATTTTTTTGTATATTTGATATGTTTATGCATAGCAAAATCGCCGTTTTTTACGTTTTTGGCATCGATTGGCGGAACATGGGAATTACGCTATGCGAAGAATTTTACAAGCGTCATTTGTGCCGTCATAAATTCATCGGGAAAATGCGTATATACTCTGTCTACCAGCTTTTCGGGGCTGTCACCCATCCAAAGGTCGACAACGTCCGAGCGCATAACGAACTGCTTGCAGGTAGAAGCGAACGTATGCCGCAAGTAGTATTGTGTAACCTCTTCGTCTTGCATAATGCGTTTAAACACGCGATTTAGTACGTCCGTTCTATGATTACAAATAACATTCTTTATCGTAAACGACTATGTTTTTATGCAGCAATAAAGGTGCCCGACGGGGGCATGGTCGGGATGAACGTAGTTACGAAGGAATATCAAAGAAAAATCGGGCGTAAGGTAAAAGTGATAAAAAATACCTATTTTAGCGAGCGGTTCGGGGCGACGGTGGCAAATCCCTTGCGAATAGAAAATAGAAAGCTGTGGCGTATTATTTTTGGCGAGATAAATAAAAGCACGCCCGTATAGAGGCGCGCGGAATAGACAAAGCCACGTTTATTGGTGATTATGAAATGTGGATGCGAAAAAAGAAGCAACGAAGAAAAACGTAGCCCGACCTGCCTTGCTAGGGCGGAGTTTTTCTTCGTTGCGTTTCGCTAAGTTTTTGGGGCGTGTGCTTGGTTCGCGCGCGTCAGCGCGCGACTCGATAAATAACCAAGCACACGCCCCACTATCACCTATGACCACAATAAGACCAAAGCGGACATTTTTTCTTTTGTTATATTTTTCGCATCCTTCTCGATAATAATACCAAGCACACGCGGTACTGCCAACCGTGACCATAGGCGGACATAATGGGCTATACTGTTTTTTTCAGTTTTGCGCCCGATTTTGACATCTTTCCATATAAAGATTATCAACATACTGACAATCTTTACACATAAACATTTCAAAAACACTTGATTTTTTGAAAATTACTCTAATCGTGTCAAAAATAAATTAGAATCCTATTGACAAAATTAAAAGTATAAGTCCATTTTTATTTTTAAAAATTCCGACAAAAAAAGATTGATTTACGCTTGCCATAATGTTATAGTTGTGTTATAATAATGTTATAACTTAAAATTTTTAGAGGTAATTATGAATTTTGCTGAACAAATTCGCCATATTCGTCAAACGCAATTTTTAAGTCAAGAGAGTTTGGCTAAAGAATTAGGGGTTTCTTTTGCTACGGTTAATAGATGGGAGTCGGGAAAAACAAAACCCACATATAAAACTTTAAAGCTTATTAACGACTATTGCCAAAAAAATGATATAATTTTTGATGTGTATGTGGAGGAGAAATAATGGTCAAGCAATCTCTCAATTTTATTTCTCTTTTTACCGGGGCAGGTGGATTGGACATTGGCTTTAAAGAAGCTGGCTTTTGTGGTTTATTTGCAAGTGACATTATGCCTCAAGCAAAAGATTCGTATCTTTTAAACTATCCTAATGATACTTTTGTATTAGAAGATATTCGAAAATTATCTCTTGTAGATATAAAAGCTCATATCGGAACTAAAAAAGTTGATGTAATTATTGGTGGTCCTCCTTGCCAAGGATTTTCTAATATGGGCAATAAAAACTCGGCAGACCCTCGCAATTTATTATTTGAAAGCTATGTAAAAATCGTTGACGCATTACGCCCTAGATGTTTTGTTTTTGAAAATGTAAAGGGTTTATGTACAATGTTTGAAGGACGATATTTTAAGCAAGTTGTTTCTTCGTTTCTTGAAATTGGTTATAACATTCATTATGCGTTAATCGATACTTCGAACTATGGTGTCCCTCAAAAAAGAGAAAGAATTTTTATAGTAGGAACTCTCCTTAAGACACAGTATTTATTCCCCGCTCGTAACAATATGTCCTACGGAAAAATTAAAGCATTTGAAAATGTTGGTGCGGCCATTAATGACTTGATGGATAAAGGATCGGAAATTCCAAATCACATTCCTCTTAATCATTCAAATGTAGTTATTAGAAGATATCAATTAATCCCTGAAGGAGGAAAACTCCCTAAACCTGAATGTCTGCCTGAAGATATTAGAAGAAAAAATTTTGGGAACACATATACTCGTCTTCACCGTGGGGAAGTTTCTTCTACGATTGTCCCTGGGAACAATGCGCTTCCTGTTCATCCTGTTCTTGATAGAAGTCTTACTCCTAGGGAAGCCGCTCGAATTCAAACTTTCCCTGATTCATATGTTTTTTGTGGCGATAGACGCTCACAATGCATTCAAGTTGGAAACGCAGTACCTCCTTTAATGGCAGCTAAAATTGCAGAGAGTATCAAAAACTTTATTGATGGTGTTGATTATAACGGCATTACACCTGACAATTCTATTTATATCAACGATTCAATTGAAAAAATACAAAAAACGAACAAAAAAGGGAAGCGCGCCACTTTAAAATTTGGGGATTTATTCTGTGGTGCTGGCGGATTTTCCTGTGGTTTGGAGCAAGCGGGTTTAGAATGCGTCTTAGGGGCTGAATTTAATGATTATGCTGTAGAAGCTTACAGAAAAAACTTTACCCACGAATGTCTTAAAATTGATTTATCTGTAGAAGAAAATCAAATTCTTGTCGCAAAAAAATTAAAGGATGCAAAGGTCGATTTGGTTGTAGGCGGTCCCCCTTGCCAAGGGTTTTCAATTTTTGGGAATAGACGTTTTGTTAATACAAAAAAACATGATTTAACGCAAGATAAAAGGAATAATTTAGTTTTCGCTTTCGCTAACATTGTTGTTCTTTCGGAAACTCCTTGGTTTATTATGGAAAATGTTCCAGGTATTTTATCAGCACACAATGGAGAATATGTCGCAACCATTGAAAAATATTTTAATGAACATGGGTATCGAACGGAATATAGAGTGATTAACGCCGCTGATTATGGGGCTCCGCAATTACGTCGTCGCTTTATTTTAATTGGAACAAAAACAAATTTGGCGTTTCCTTTTCCTAAAGCAAAATATTTTGAGAGCCCTGAATCTTGGCAACATCCTTATAGAACGGTAGAGGAGGTTTTGACGGATTTGGCGGATGAAGCTACTCTTGGCAAGTATAAAAATCACAATGCGCCTAAACATTCACCAATTGTTGCGGAACGTTTTTCATATATTCCCGAAGGTGAAAAAATGGATGTGGACACTTTACCTCAACATTTAAAATTGGGGACTAAAACAGGAAAGCCAGTCGCTAATTTTAGTCATGTTTTTGCACGATTAGACCGAAAAAAACCTTCCTGTACGATTGTTCCAGGACACAACGCTCTTCCTGTTCATCCTACATTAAATAGAACACTGACTGTAAGAGAAGCTGCACGAATTCAAACATTTCCTGATGATTTTGAATTTGTAGGACCTATTATAAATCAATGCTTACAGGTAGGCAATGCTTTCCCCTGTATTGTTGCTCAATCATTTGGAGAACGATTACGAACGATAGTTAATAAAAATTGGCTCGAACATTCTACCACACACCTTGCAAAAAAATCCATGTTGGAGGAATAATTATATGGCTTTAAATCATCATGTTTTAGCTAAAACTACAACTGATACAATATTGCAAAATTTTAAATCCACTAAATGGCAGTATAATGGTAATTGTGGCGCGGATTTTTATAGAGTCGGAACTAGCGCTGATTTTCCGTCGCCTGACGCTACTTTTTATGATCCATCCAATAAGGTATTAGCCTCTTTTGAGTTCAAGCCTGCAACCGAAACAAAGCGTGGAATGTTGACGGGCGTGGGACAAAGTATTGCCTATTTAAAAAATTGTAACCTTGCTTATCTTATTTCTCCCCAAATCATCGATGGGTTTGATATTGGTGGATTTTTGACAGATTTGTATAAAAGTCAACTTGATAAAAAAGTTCCAGTGGGTTTAATTATTTATGACAATAATGATCCAACCCAATTAACTTTAGCTCATAATGTAGATTCAATTACAGCAGTAGAAGCCGCACAGGCCCTTACCCCTTCCTCTGATAGGTTTTGGGCGAAGCATCAAGATATGCCTATTGCTTTATTTCATTTATTACTTCATTACTATTATCTTAAAAAGGTTGGCATTGTAAACGGTGATGCTTTCGTTGCGTGTTGGAAAGAGCGCCTCATTCCAATGGACTTATTAACCTCCTTTGTTACTCATCCTGTAATAGACGTTGAAGGCAAAGAAATTAAAACATTAAGAACAGGAAAACCTTTGACGTTTCTTGAGAAAAAAGTAAAAAAAGTAAAAAAGGATTTACCTAAAACACAGTGGGCAAGCGTAATAAGTCATGAAATAGATACAACTTTTACAGGAGATAATTTATATAATTCATATCGCAAGAATTACGTTACTTTTCTAAAGCATATCCAAGTAATTGACTCAGAGGGGTGTTTGACTAATTCTGGCTTTAATTTATACCACATCGGGCTTTCTAATGGTCCCACAAGCAAAATTTTTGTTGATTATTTTACAAGAGAAGTTCTCACAACAGGGCATCACTTAGATTTATTGCTTGATATTGATGCTTTAAAGCAAAAACATCCATTAAAATCTATTGATGAAATTCTGCCTTTGCTTGAAGTAGAATATGAACTCAAAGGTTATATAAAAAGAAATCCTAATAGAATTGTTGGAACTGAATCTAATACAGCCTTTCTTAAATATGAAAAAATTTTATGGCAAGCATTGGGTATTATGGATAGCAAATATAATATTCAATGGCGGAAAATTACCGAGATTTGCTCATTACCAGTATTATAATTTGATTGGACAATACGATTTTGCTACTAAAGGCCCTACAGAATATCTCTCCGTAGGGCCTTTAGTGTCGAAAAATTGTTTAATTTGGCAACATTTGGGTATATATACAATAAATATTCAATGATAAGCGAAGGGAGAAAATATGTTTAATTTAGACGCACTTAGAACGAATTTGGCAAATATAGAAATTGATACGCCTATGCAACATATGTGGGCGGACACTCAATTTGAAATCATCAAAGAGTATATTCAAGAGTTTGAAAAAAATTTAGACACCGAACATGAAGTTGGGCTTTGGTTAACAAGTTTTGGGCAGTCTATGCTAATGCAGGTAACTCACATAACGTACGAAAAATCAGTTTTAATGATTTTTAAGGGCTTTGTTAATGGAAATGAGGCAACTTTAATCCAACATATCAATCAACTCAATTTTTTATTGACTGCAATTAAGAAAGAGCCCGAAAAGAAACGAGTTCCTATTGGTTTTGGCGTTAGAGAATAATTGTTCCTGTTGAAAAATCAGTAAAATAACCCCCAATTAGCCCATTTGTAGATGTTTTGTAGATATACAAGTTGCAATTTTTGTGTTATAATAAGTAAAAATTAAGTTTTGTCAAGGATTTGTCAAGATTAAGTTGAACAGCCTTGTGATATAATCCAAGAAAAACAAAGGAGGAAAATCATGTTTAATCCAAATTGGTATTATAATCCTAATTGCTTTAATCCACAGGCGTATGCTCAAATGCAAGCGCAACAGTACGAGCAATCGCAACAAAAAGAAGTGTATAATGCAGTTAAGGCATATAAAGACTTTCTTGACGCCATGGAAAAATTAGACCCTGCGCACCAGCAAGATGTCTATCGTGGTTGCTTTATCGAAATTGCCAAACACATGCATTGGTGATTTTCCCTTCAACACAAGGAAAACAAAGAGAAAGAGGTTAGGCGTAAAATGTATGCTTAACCTCTTTTTGATATAAAGAAAAACCACGCGATGGTCGCGTGGTTCGGTAGAGTTTTACCGATGAGTATTGAAATAAAAACTCCGATTGTGTATAATGAAAGTATGACCCGCCAGTCAAAAATCAAATACACAATCGGAGGATATTAAAATGACAGACTCATCTAATACCAAAAATGGTTTAGCACATACGAAATGGAATTGCAAGTACCATATCGTTTTTGCGCCAAAATATCGTAGAAAAGTTTTTACGAAGAACACAGGCTTGAAGTTCGAGAAATATTAAGAAAGCTTTGTGAATGGAAAGGCGTAGAAATAATTGAAGGGGAAGTATGCCCCGACCATGTACATATTCTTGTATCGATTCTCCCTAAAATGAGCGTTTCGGTATTCATGGGATACTTGAAAGGCAAGAGTGCGACGATAATATTTCAAAAATGGGGAAACATGAAGTTTGCATACCGAAATTGCGAATTTTGGTGTAAAGGATATTATGTAGATACGGTAGGTAAAAATACAAAAGCGATACAAGAATATGTTGCAAATCAATTAAAAGCGGACAAAGAGGCTGATCAACTCAGCATATTTGATCCGCGTGACCCGTTGACGGGTAGCAAGTAACACGTGCATGACTGGCAGGTCAACAAAAGAG
>JAEIGA010015122.1_pt1 | contig 11753 bp, 5 predicted proteins | sample 9270691 | NCBI WGS metagenome assembly JAEIGA01 (sample SAMN17057246, study PRJNA624740) | gut metagenome | biome: biome; isolation source: fecal sample | host: Bos grunniens | place: China: Xizang | collected 2019
AGCTTAATAAACTGAATAAAATGGTTAAAAACCGATATTTCATGTATTGAAATATCGGTTTTTTTTAAGGCTTCTCCTTGAGGAGAAGCTGTCATCGTAAGATGACTGATGAGGTGTAGGTTGCGAAGCAACCGTTAATAATTACTATTTATCATTTGCCACCTCATCCGTCAAAACCTGCGGTTTTGCCACCTTCCTCTCCCAAGGGGAAGGCTTTCTCTATGTGCCTGCTAAGCTGTTTTTTGTCTGTTTTTACATCATTAAAAGCCATGAGATACCTTGACAAATATGATGCAAAAAAATATAATATATAATTGGTAAATATTGTTTTGACTATCTAAGGAGGATTTGTTATGAAAAGGATATTGTGTTTAATTTTCACCTTTTCCATTATGCTGTGCTGCCTTTGTGCAGTTGACCTGGTGGCATTTGCTCAGGATGAAGCATGGGGCGAAAATTTAACATGGAATTTAGACGAGGATGGCACATTTACTATTTCGGGTGAAGGTGAAATGGCGAGTGAAGACTTTTCGTTTGACTATCCCTGGTATGATATGAGAAAATCTGTAAAGAAGATTGTTATTGGCGAGGGCATAACAAGTGTTGCCAATGATGCTTTCAACGGTTGTTCCAATGCAGAGGAAATTGTGTTGCCATCAACATTGAAGGCTATTTACAGCTATGCTTTTTGTGGTTGTGATAGTGTTGGCTCTGTTACAATTCCTCCATCTGTTGAAATTATTGATATGATGGCTTTTTATGGTGCGCAGATGATAAAGGGATATACATATTCTGCGGCAGAGGCTTATGCTGAGGAAGAGGAAGTTGAATTTATAAGCATTGGAGAGTTGCCCGAGGCAGTTATTATGCAAGGTAGCTGTGGAGACAATGCAACATTTTCTCTTACAAATCGCAATGTGCTTACAGTTTCAGGCTCAGGCGCAACCAAATTTTATGAGTATGAAGAATGGCCTTGGCGTAATTATTTAAACAGGGTGCAGAAAATTGTTGTTGAAAAAGGTATAACAGCGGTAGGAACTACCTTTAACGGATGTAACTGCGTAAAAGAGATAGTCATAGGCGAAGATGTAGAATCCATTGATTATATGGCTTTTTACGGATGCTCTAAAGTGGAGAGCCTTACACTTCCTACAACACTTAAGACAATAGGCGACAATGCATTTGATTCTATCGGTCTTACAGAGCTTATAATCCCTGAGGGCGTTGAGTCAATCGGAGAATACGCATTTTTGGGAGAAATAAAAAAGGTAACACTTCCCGCAACGGTTTCTTATATCGGCGAAGAAGCTTTTGGCTCTGAATCTGATCTTGTAGTTTATGGAGAAAGAGGCTCTTATGCGCAGGATTGGGCAATGGAGAACGGATTTTCGTTTAAAGCGACGGCATCTTCTGTGTCGGGCACCATAGGAGACACTATCTCCTGGACTCTTAACGAAGAAGGAATACTTACAATTTCAGGAACAGGTGAAATCCCGTCGTGGAATGATGATAGCTATTCCCCTTGGTATGAATACAGAGATGAAATTAATGAGGTTGTAATTGAAGGTGGAATAACATATCTTGGTGGGTATTCCTTCTGGTATAACACAAGCCTTTCAAAGATAACAATCCCCGAAAGTGTAGAAAATATAGATTTTTACTTTATTTATAATAACTCTTTAGATATTACAGTTAAGGGCTACACATACTCCGAAGCATATTTTTATGCATCAAGCCGTGGATTTGGTTTTGAATCTTTAGGCACTGCAGCAAAAAAAGATATTGCAAATGGTAACTGTGGAGACTCTACTACATGGACCTTGGATAACTACGGCACTCTTACCATTTCAGGTAGTGGCGGAATTACCAATCAATATGAATGGAGTGACTATAACAACGATATAAAGGATGTTGTGATTAATAGCGGTGTGACAAGCATCTGCTCTGATGCATTTACAAGCTGCGATAATCTTAAGACCATAACAATCCCTGTATCTGTTACATATATTGATGAATGGGCGTTTTCAGGAATTAACGCTACTGTTAAGGGATACTCTCCATCTGAAGCAGAAAGCTTTGCCAAAGAAGAGGGCTACAATTTTGTGTCTCTGGGCACTGCTCCTGTGACGACCATTGCTTCAGGAAGCTGCGGAGAAAGCCTTACCTGGACCTTAGATAACTATGGTCTCCTCAAAATTTCAGGCACAGGAAAAATGAGCTATACTAGTGGCACAACAGGCGGAGATGTTGCTGTAGGCGGTGATGTTGCCGTAGGTGGTGATGTTGCTGTAGGCGGAGATGTTGCCGTTGTTACAAGTGTTGGATCCGGCGATGTGCCATGGGATAAATACAGAGAAAAAATTAAAACCGTGGAAATTGCAAATGGTGTAACAAGCATAGGAGACTACGCTTTTTATAACTGTGATGCCATAAAAGACATTGCTCTTCCCGAGAGCATTGTATCTATCGGCGAAAATGCTTTTTCTTTCTGCGATGCTCTTTTTAAAATAACTATTCATTACAACACAGCAAGTATTGCAGAAAACGCCTTTAGTTATTCAGAAAATTTAACTATTTACGGCTATATGTATTCTTGTGCCCATGAGGTTGCATCAAGCCGCAGCATACCATTTGAATCCCTTGGCGAAGCACCTGTAACAGTTGTTAAAGAGGGCAAGCTGACAGACACAATTAATTGGAGCATCAATAGTCATGGTTTGCTCAGCGTCAGCGGTACAGGTGATATGCTTCCTTATGACAGTGAGACTGCAATGCCCTGGAGCGAGTATGCTTCCAGCGTAAAAAAGGTTGAAGTAAAGGGTGTTGGCAAAGTTACAGGTCATAGCTTTACAGGTCTTTCAAATCTCAGGGAGATTGTACTTGACGAGGTTTCTGAGATTGAAAACTATACATTTACAGACTCAAGAAAAATTGAAAGCATTACAATGAGCCCGTCTGTTGAAAAGGTTTCAAGGTATTCTTTCGGATACAGTGCCTCAGAGATTGAATACAAGGGCCATAATAACACTTATGCGCAGATTTATGCAGAATACTTTGGTGCAACATTTACCCCGCTTGAGGGAGATGTAGAGACAAGGAAAGTGTATGTTTCAAGTGTGGATGAGATTGTAGCTGCAATTGATTCCAACACGGAAATTATCATAGAGGACGGAGTTTATCTTCTCGACCGTTCTTCTTACCTTGGCGATAAGGAATATACATGGACCTATGCTGATACAATCAGAATTGAAAATGTTATAAATCTTACCATCAAGGCGAGAAATCCCGGTAAGGTTGAAATCATATCCGCACAAAAGGATTATATAAATTATTATTCTTATCAGAATGCACCTTTCTATATAGCAGGGGCATACAACCTTGTGATTGAAGGCATAAGATTTGGCAATATGGAAATGAAAGCCAACAATGGTCAGAAGGCTGAAAATGACGGCATATCCCTTTTTGGCGGATATGATGAGGATGCTCTCAATGGTTTCTCTGGCTCATATATCACAAGTCCAACAGGTGATTACAATGTTGTTACCATTTCAAACAAGGTTAAGTTCTCAGATTGTGATATTTTCAACTGTACTTATGCAGTTGCATTCGACGGAAAATACTTAACTCTTGAAAACTGCACAATCCGTGATAATGTAAAAGGTGCAGTCAATGTAACATCAGGTGATGCTTCTATTGTAAATTCTACCTTCAGCCATAACGGCAACAGTGAGAAATATAAGGGCACATATCTGTTTGATATTTCTTCAGACGGTGATATTTCGGTAAGCAACTGTACATTTATAAATAATGGCAATGAAAGCTATTCTTCGGCTACATTGACCGAAAGCGGAAACAAATTTTCCAACAACAGTTGGGACAGAGAGACTGTAAAGGCTTATGGCATTACACATAACGACATCACCTGGCTCGTTACAGATGTTGATGGAGAAACAACATTAAAGCTTGGATATAGCGTAAATGCTGACAATATCTCAATCGAAAGTGCAAAAGGCGAAATTTATCCATATACAAACACATCTCTCCCGTGGAAGAATTTTAATGTTGAAAAAGTTCTTGTAAACGACGGCGTGACATATAACTACAAGCCAAACAATGCTTGCGGTGCAGGTGTTTTGTGGATTTATGATGAGAACACAAAGACTCTTACAATATCAGGCAAGGGCAATATGTCCGATATGGGATATGTGGAAGAGATATACAACTGCGATATTGAAAACATTGTTATAGATGATGGTGTTACAGGGGTATACAACATATTCTCAGGCACAAGGTTTGCAAATGACAAATCAAACTGGGAAAACGGGGTTCTTTATATAGGCAATGTTTTGATTAAGGTTGACAATGCCACTGCAGGCGAGGTGGTTGTAAAGGAAGGCACAAGATTAATTGCAGATAAAGCGTTTAGTAGTTGCAATCTTGTGACAAGCGTTGTAATTCCTGAATCTGTAACCGCTTTGGGCGTTAAAGAAAAGGTTAATGAGGGCGAATTTGTGACAGACGGCACATTCTCTTACTGCTCAGGTCTTGAAAAACTTACCATTCCCACATCTGTTACAGAATTTGACCATGCTTTTGTTTACAACTGTGACAACCTTAAGAATATTTACTACTCAGGCACAAAAGCTATGTGGGAAGACATTGTCATAGGTCAGAATAACGACCAGCTTGACTACTGCACAATATACACATCTGACGGCACAATCACACCAGACCCGTATTCATATACAATTGATGAAAACGGTGTGACAATCGCAAGTATTTATCCCTTTGCAACAGAGATTGTTATCCCTGAAACAATTGAAAACTTGCCTGTTGTTGCTCTTGCGGCAGATATATTCTGTAATCACAAAACATTAAAGAGCGTTACAATCAATGCCAATGTAGAAGACGCTCCATATTTTAATGATTCAAAAAATCTTGAAAGCGTTAAGCTTGGAGACAGCATAAAATATATATTCCCCAAAGCATTTGAGGGCTGTGAAAAGCTTTCAGACATTACAATTGAGGGAGATTTGGCAGAACTGTCTGCAGATGCCTTTGAGAACACCGCATATTACAAAAATGAAAACAACTCCCATGACGGAGTGCTTTATGTTGACGGATACGCAGCAGCACTTAAAAGTGATGCTTCAGGCACTATCACTGTAAAAAGTGATGCAAGAAACATAAGCTACAATATGTTTAATAACAACTCTTCTGTTATAGAAATTATTATTCCTGACGGAGTTAAAATTCAGTCCGTTGGTGAAACATTCTATAACATGAGTGCACTGACACATATAAGACTTTCCGATGTTTTCGTAAAATCCGACTACGGCTTTGGCGTGTGGGACTGCGAAAAACTTGATAAAATCACAATAAGCGACAATCACAAAACCCTTTGCGATGTAGACGGTGTAGTTTATTCAAAGGATATGGCAACACTTGTTTACATGCCTATGGGAAAGGTTGGAAGCTATGAAATTCCTCAGGGCACAGTAATAATCGGAGAGGGTGCATTTACAAACACTCATCTTAGCACAGTTAAAATTCCTGAGACTGTAAAGACTATTTCTTACAGTGCATTCCCATATAGTTACTACTTAAGTGATGTTTACTATAATATTACTGCTTCAGAGTGGGAAAATCTGGACGATATCTATGTGGGATATGGCAACGATGCCTTTAATAGCGCAAATCTGCACCTTAAGGATTATGAGTTTATCAATGAGATGCTTGACTTTTCTAAAAATGAGACAGGCTACACTGTAACAAACTGTGTAAGCTATGCAGCAGAAGTTACTATCCCTGCCATGTACAATGGTCTGCCTGTCAATTCAGTTGACTCTTATGCATTTACTAACGCTTTAAATCTTTCTCAGATAAAGGTTGAACAGGGAAGTGAATTCTTCAAAAGCATAGACGGAGTTCTCTTTACAAAGGACGGAAAAACTCTTGTCAGATATCCTGTGGGTAAAAAGGAAAAAAGCTACACTCTTCCCGGCACTGTCACAGCCATTGCTCCACAGGCATTTTGCAGAGCAGAGCACCTTAAGAGCATCGATTTGGGAGAAGCTCTCCAAACTATCGGTGAATTTGCTTTTGAAAATAGCGGTATAGTTGAAATTACAATTCCTGAAACTGTAAGCGTGATTACATCAGGTGCATTTAGTACCATGAGCCTTGAGAAAATTTACTTTGGTACACATATTACTACAATTGAGATAAGTGCTTTCTATTATGGACTTGGAGTAATTTACTTTGACGGCACCATGGGAGAGTGGCACAATGTAAATGGCTGGTCAAATGTACCAAACGAAACAAAGGTTATTACAAATATTGAAATTCAGGCGTATGCGTACAAAGACGAAGAGGAAATCAGGGTTGAAATTGCAGCCGAGGGCTTAGAAAGCTCACAATCATTGATTATGATTGGTCTTGACGGAGACGGAGCACACATAACCTATGACGGATACTACGGTGAGGAGCTTTACGCAGGACCTCTTACAATCGACGGAGAAAATGTTGACAAAATAGAAAAAATCAAAATTTTCGCCTGGGAAAGCTTAGAGAGTCTAAGACCCTTAGGTAAACCTGTGGAAATTTCGGTAAACAGATAATTATTAAAAAGCTACCTGATATTCCAGGTAGCTTTTTTGTGTCCGTTTTTTTGTACATGTCATAAATTATAATGAACTCATAAACCAAAGAAACAGGAGATGTTTTTTATGAGTTCATTAAATCTTTACCTTATAATCCGTTGGTGTTTTATAAAACCTGTTTTACTTGTTATTCTTCCCACAATGCTTTTGGGAAGAAAGCTTCTGTCAGTGACAGATGATTGATAAATGGTTGAATCCGGGCATAATATGTGGTAGAATGATTTCATCGAAGATGAAATCAATGAATTGCCTTGCGGCATGAATTGAAATCTGCGATTTCATGAATTGAGCCTTAGGCTCATGAATTGCACTAAAGTGCATTATAAAGGCAATTCAATTCATGGAGCGAAGCGAGAAATCATGGCATAGCCGATTCGTGACAACGAAGTTGTCAATTCATAATGTCGGCATCTATAATGTACAGGCGTTTTGTATGATGTACAAAACCTAATTAATAATGAAAAATTAATGAAGAAAATCGCAATTATTCATCATTCATTATTAATTATTCATTATATCAAGGGAGCTGGTTATCATATTGACATCAAATGTAATGAATATGCACACTAAAAGCGGTGTGCCATATATGACATTTAAAATTTTGGATGACATTGACTTTATTTCCTCTGCTGTGTCTACAAGGCACGGAGGTGTATCCTCCGACAAATCTTTCTCCTCTTTAAACCTTGGATTGAGCACAGAGGATGATTGGGACAATGTTTTAAAAAACTATCATATATTCTGCTCGGCAACAGATTTTGATATCAACCGCCTTGTTCTTGCAAAGCAGACTCATTCTTCAAATGTAATGGTTGCAAACGATACTCATGCGGGAAAAGGTGTGCTTGTAAAAAGAGACTATGACAATATAGATGCTCTGATAACAAATGTTAAAAATCTTCCTCTTGTAATACACACTGCAGACTGTGTGCCTGTGTCGTTTACCGATACTGTAAACAAGGCAATCGGAAATGCACACTGCGGGTGGAGAGGTACTTTTTCAGAGCTTTCCAAAAAGACACTTCTTGCTATGCAAAAAGAATACGGCACAAATGCAAAAGATGTTGTGGTTGCAATCGGCCCCTGTATATGCAAAAATTGCTATGAGGTGTCAAAAGATTTGTATCTTGATTTTAAAGAAAAATTTCATTACGAAAACTGTATTGTAAAAGAAAATGACAAATTCTTTCTTGACCTTGGGGGTATAAACAAAAATATTCTTATGGATGCAGGAGTGAAAGAAGAAAATATATCAATATGTGATTTGTGCACCTGTTGCAACACTTCTGATTTGTTTTCACACAGAGGGCAGGGTGGTAGGAGAGGGATACTCGCCTCTGTAATTTCACTTAATTAAAAAAAGCCCCCCGGGGCTTTTTTTAAGATGAATAGTCTTCTATAAGAGAACATATTTCGGCGTATGACGATTTTTTTATTCCTGATTTCAGATTGTCGCGGTCGGTTTTTCTTAAAAATTGGGGATTTATATCAAGGAGCTTGATTTTTTCTCTGTATCCGTTTTCATAAATTTCGTATACATACACATTGTTGTTTTCTGATTGTATCATATATTCTGAGACAGAAGAATTTGACACATATTCTTTTTGAATTGAAATTTCAGATGCGTTTTTGACTTCCTGTTCATAAACCTTTGGCGTGTCATACAAAATTTTTGTTCTTGTGTTTTCTTTTTCTGTTTCGTAAGATGAAAAATAAAATAAAAATGGAATAATAAAAATCAGGGAAGATACCAGAATAATTGCATAGGATAATTTTTTCATAGAGACATTCCTTTTGTTTTTTCTTATTTTGTGTAATAAAAATTTAATTATTCGTAAAACAAATTTAATACACTTTTGGAAAATATTATGATATACTTAAAATGTGATATAGTATTATGATTATACTCCTAAGAAGGAGGAGATAATTTTGGATAAGCTAGACAGCATAAGACAACGCCAGAGCTCTTCGGAAAAAGCAAAAAGCACTGGCAGAGGAAAAAGAAAAAATTCAAGAAAGAAAAAGGCTAAAGCAAGGCTTATGTTTAAAACTGCGGTTATACTGGCAGTTTTGGTTGCCGTGTGTTTAAGTGCTACCGTTATATGGGCAACATGGGGAATGGATTTTGATTTTGCCGACTCTTTTAACAAGTACGGAATGTCCCTGTCCAGTATGGTATACTATACCGATGACGACGGAAACCTTGTGCCTTATGAGAGACTCATTGCCGACGAAAACAGAATATGGGTGGATTTTGCAAAAATTCCCGAAACCATGAAAGATGCTTTTGTTGCCATTGAAGACCAGAGGTTTTACAAGCACGGCGGTGTGGACATAAGGCGTACATTGGGTGCCGTTATAAATGTTGTTTTGCGCGGCGACTCAAGCTATGGCGGAAGTACCATTACTCAGCAGCTTGTAAAAAATATCACTCAGGATAAAGAGAGAAGCAAGGCAAGAAAAATCAGAGAAATGGTCAGGGCAATAATCCTTGAAACCAAGATGGAAAAAGATGAAATTTTAGAGCTTTATATGAACTCTATATATCTTGGTCACGGGGCAAACGGTGTTCAGGCGGCTTCGCATATATATTTTGACAAGGATGTGTCGGAGCTGTCGCTTGTAGAATGTGCCGCTATTGCAGGTATTACCCAGCATCCTTCAACCTATGACCCAAAGATTAATCCTGAGGGCAATAAAGAAAAAAGACAACTTGTTCTCGACAAAATGTTCGAACTTGAATATATAGATAAAGAGCAGTACGAAGAGGCATCAGATGCCGAACTTAAACTAAGCTCTGACAACAGTGCAGATACTGCTCAGTCGTATTTTGTAGATTGCCTTTTTGAAGAACTTTTAAATGACCTTATAAATGTTAAGGGCTACACATCAAATTATGCTACCAACCTTATATACAACGGCGGATTAAAAATTGTAGGAACTGTTGATCCCAAGGTTCAGTCAGCTATGGAAGATGTGTATGAAAACGGAAACGGATTTCCTGTGTTTTACGGAGAAGCGCCCGAGTCTGCAATGATTATTACAGAACCGGCTACAGGACATATAAAAGGTGTGGTTGGCGGCAAGGGCAAAAAACAGGGAACAAGAGTTTTAAACCGCGCTACCCAGACCAAGCGTCAGCCGGGTTCTACCATTAAGCCTATTGCGGTATACGGCCCTGCTATCGATACAGGTGTAATCACTCTTTCAACAGTAGTGGAAAACTCGCCGCTCAATCTTAACGGATGGGAACCAAAAAATGCAAACAAAAAATTTACTCCGCCTGTGTCCATAAGAACGGCGGTGGCAAGCTCACTTAATCTTCCTGCCATAAGGGTTCTGGAAGAACTTGGACTTGACAAATCGTTTGAATATATGACAGAAAGACTTCACCTTGGACTTATAAAATCCAAGAGAACAGATACAGGCATTGCATCTGACAAGGGCTATGCACCACTTGCACTTGGCGGACTTACAGAGGGTATCACCGTAAGCGAGATGAACTCTGCCTATGCAACATTTGCCAACAAGGGAGTTTATATAAGCCCAACATCATATACAAAGGTGTATGATTCATCAGGAAACATCCTTTTAAGCAAGGTTCCCGAGAGAAATCAGGCTTTTTCCGAGGAGACTGCATTTATAATGAATCAGCTCCTGAAAGGTGTTGTAACAAGCGGCACCGCCGCAGGAAGCACAATAAGCGGTATGGATACCTGCGGAAAAACCGGCTCTGCCGATGATAATAAGGACAGATGGTTTGTGGGATATACTCCATATTATTCTGCAGCTGTCTGGGTAGGTTATGACGAGCCAAGAGTTATTTCCTATGGCGGAGTAAACCCTGCTCTTACAATATGGAGAGCAGTTATGAATAAAATTCACAAAGAACTTCCCGGAAAAACCTTTACTCAGCCTGAGGCGGTAAAGAGAGCGTATGCTTGTAGCGTAAATCCAAAATTTGCAACATCAATCTGTTCGGGTGTTACAGATTATATAAATACAAACATTATTACAGAATATTGCTCTGGAGACCACTCAAACACCATTGGAACACCTGGTGTTCTCGAGGAGGAAAAAGAGGAGGAAAAAGAACCTTCACAAGATGGCGAGAATTCCGAGGGTGAAGACACAACCTCCGAAAATAGCGAAAGCACTTCGGAAAACAATTCTGATGTTCAACCGGAACAGGCTCCGCCAGCAGAAAATACAGTAGAACAAAGCGGAACTGTCGGTCAGGAATAAGCGTAAATTTTCAGAAACAAATTGTTGACAAAGAAATTTTTTGTGATATAATCTAAAGTAATAAGGGAGCTCGTATAACGGGCTGAGAGGACAATGTTATTGTCGACCTGTAACCTGATTTGGATAATGCCAACGTAGGGAAATAATTATTTTATTGTTTCGGCGCATCTGTAATCAGATGCGCCATTTTTGTTGTATTATCCAACTATTATTTTTAAGGAGTTGGTAAATATGAAATCAAGAAAAATCGTAATTTCTGCAATGCTTATTGCACTTGCAACCGTACTGTCACTGCTGCAGCCGTTTCAGCTGCCCTTTGGAGGGGGCATAACAATTGCATCTATGATGCCTGTTGTTATCCTGTCTTACATATTCGGTGTAAGGTGGGGGCTTTTTTCAGCCTTTGTTTTTTCGCTTTTGCAAATAGCTCTTGGCATAAGGACTGTGTCAGCATTTTTTATGCCCGGGGATGAGCAAATGGCACTTCCTGCCGCAATTTTTGTGTGTCTGCTTGACTATGTGGTTGCATACACAGTTCTTGGCTTTGGCGGAATTTTTAAGGGAAAATTTAAAAATGAAAGCTTTTGTTTAATTTTTGGTGCGGTTTTAGCCACAACCTTAAGATATCTCACACACATTGTATCAGGAGCCGTATTTTTTGGCGCCTGGGCAGAGTGGTTTTTTACACAGGACGGCTTTTACTCTGTAGGAGCATTGATAATGGACACCTTCTCAGGAGCGGGACTTTCTGTAATGTATTCCATTTTCTATAACGGACTCTATATGATTCCCGAAATTATCATCACTGCAGTTTGTGCACCGTTTGTTTATAAGATTCTTAAAAAG
>JAEIGA010015123.1_pt1 | contig 11753 bp, 8 predicted proteins | sample 9270691 | NCBI WGS metagenome assembly JAEIGA01 (sample SAMN17057246, study PRJNA624740) | gut metagenome | biome: biome; isolation source: fecal sample | host: Bos grunniens | place: China: Xizang | collected 2019
AATTTGATCGTTATGAAGAGAGTGCCTTTATACTGCGTTATTGCTGTCCTGTCGGCAGCCTGCGAGATAGTTGACAATGATATGGATAAGCATGTGCATCCTCCGGTACCTGTCTCCCTTGAGGATATGGCACATGTAATGGCGCATATACCTTTGACCGGAGCTCAGATGAATGAGGTATATGATGCTGTCGCAGCTTCGTCAGCGAATGGTTATGATGAGGAATACACGATGAAGAACATATTCTCCTCCCCGGGAGCCGGAGTCGGAGATGATACGGCTGCTGCTACGCGTACAGCCGAAAGATATGAAGTACCGTTGAGGCAGCTTATCGAGGACTATCTGAGGTCCGGAGCATCTGTCAAGTCAGATGTCGGTATGGTGGATCCGGATGCAATGATGGAATATATCACATCCTCTGACATGCAGATATATTGGCCCTTTTCGGAGAAATGGGATGGCATGTCCTACCCGGTGATAACATTCGATCCGGAGGATAATTCAACAAGGAACATAGGTTACATGATATCGGTTGATGATGATGGCTTCCGTCGCGTGGAGGAGGTTTTGGTGGATGAAGAAATGGCGGAGAATAATCCGGTGTGGGTGGTCAACAGAAACTCTGATGCAGGCTACAAGACCTTGGAACTGCTCAGAAGGGAGGATCCGGATTGGGGGAATGGAGGCGGAAGCGTCATCGTTAAACCGACATCTTCAACGCGTGCCAAGTCAAAACTCAAGACCCTCATGCTGAGCGATTTTACAATGAACAGGAATTATGACTCCTGGTTCGCAGGTGCCTCGGAATTCCATGTGCGGATAGGATCGGTCGAGGATTTTACGGCAACGACCGAGGCTGAGTTGAGGCTATATAATCCAACGGTTACTGATTTCATGATTGTGGTAAGGCGCAATCAGGTGGGCAAGACTCAGCCGTTCAATGCAGTACTTGTGTCCGACTGGTCAGAACAGCTCGAAAGCTGTGCGCTTATGATTACAGAGGATGATGGCGGCACTATAAAGGACTGGAACTGCACTGCCCTTGTGAGGATCGCTTCCAAGAGTTATGGCGTGGAAGTGAAGATTCCGTTCAATTCATATGACGATGTTGTCTGGAGGGGGAGTCTTACACGGAAATGGTTTGAGGCAAATGATGATGTGACCGGAAATTTCGGTGATGTTGACCTGACGTTCCGGATAGCTGGAGACTAGTCCTTGACGACCATCTCGCAGTTCCTGCAGTCGAAATGCAGGCTGAAGCGCTGTCCGTTGTTGAGAAGGAAGAGAGGGCCGCTGTTCTTAGCTCCCTGATGTACAGGGCACATCCCGAGTTCGTATCTTATGCAGTATCTGGTACGCATGAGCTCTGCGTCTTCTGCATGAGTCAGTTCATATGCAGGCTCAGTGGATTCCGCACGTGTAGCACGGTAGATATCCTCTGAAAGGTGGTTGGATATGTTGAATTTATAGGAAGCCTTCTTCAGGTCCCTTTGCCATGGATGGCCTGATATTTCAATGAGTGGTCTCAGAAGGAGGGTTCTTTTGATGCAAGGCATGGATTCCAGCTCTTCCGCAAGCTGCCTTCTGATTGTATTGATGGCCGAGGCGCTCATGAACGGGAGAGGGCCGTCTGCACTTATGCCAGTGAGGCCAAATCTGAATATGCCGGTAGATTTGTTCAGCTGGCCTTCAAGCATGGCGTGCATCCTCTCCTGATTGTCGGCGGTCTGAGCTCCGGCTTCCGAATCAACCGCAGCAGTTCTTCCATCCTCAGTCGTGGCCACTGCCCTCACAGATATTCCATGCGCATGCTGAGTGAATGTCAATTCGATGCCTGCATATATTTCGCGGCTGCATTTCTGCCTTTCAAGCTCCTTTTCGAATGCGGCACTGATATTCCTGAATATTCTTGCACCGGTGAAAAGAGATGGTGTTGCCTTGCATGAAATGGTGTTTCCGTTGCATATGTCTCCTCTGAATCCGGTCACGGTGCCGTCTTTTGCAACAAAGGAGAAACCGTCTCCGTTTGCCAGGATCTTGTCGTTCCCTTTCATCTTCAGGGATATGCGTGACTTGTCATGGTTCAGTGAGGTGACGGTCCCTATCTCTTCTCCCATGGACTTTGCTGCATCCATGCTGGCCCATTTCCCTCTTCTTCCGTCTATGTAGAGCTCCGTATATCCGCGGTTGAATGTCTTGTTGGTGTCAGGATTGAATCCGCCGCTTATCTTTCCGAAAGAAGACCTTACATATATGCCGGGATTTCTTGAAACCATGTCATCCAGGGTGATGGAGTAAGCCCTGACGACATTCTTGACATAGGATTCATTCTTGAGTCTGCCCTCAATCTTGAAGGAACATATGCCGGCATCCGCCAGCTCTTCTATCCTGTTCTTGAGATTATAGTCTTTCAACGAGAGCAGCGCCTTGTCCTTTACCAGGATTCTACCCTTGTCATCCGCAAGGTCATAGCGCGAGCGGCATGCCTGTATGCATGCTCCGCGGTTGGCGCTTCTTCCTGCAATCTTTTCCGAGAGATAGCATTGGCCGCTGTAACATACGCATAATGCACCGTGAACGAAGAATTCAAGCTCGCATGTGACAGCTTCGCGTATTGCCTTTATCTCCTGCAATGAAAGTTCCCTTTCCAGAATAAGTCTCGAGAATCCCAGACTTTCCAGATATCTGGCCTGTTCAGGAGTCCTTATGGCACACTGGGTGGATGCATGCAGAGGAATCCTTATGTCCTTCCTGAGGTTTCCGATCCCTTTCCCTGCCATAGCCACGATGGCCATATCCTGTACGATTATGGCGTCAGCCCCCGCCTCCTGTACGGCGAGCATCTGCCTGTAGGCTGCCTCGAGTTCGTCATCATAGAGGATGGTGTTGAGTGTGACGAATATATGAGCACCGAACTTATGGGCATATTCGCACAACCTCCTTATGTCTTCGATCTCGTTTCCGGCTGCCTGGCGCGCTCCGAACTGCGGTCCGGCGATATACACAGCATCGGCACCGCAGTCTATGGCTGCGATGCCGATCTGGTAATCTCTTGCCGGAGCAAGCAGTTCAAGCTGCCTCATTAGAGAGTCTTGAGCTGCTCGGCAGCAGAAGCACCGTACTGTGGGTCTGTTGCCACCATCTGATAATACTCCTTAGCCTTTGCCTTGTTTCCAGCCTGCTGATAGAGGGCTGCGATAGTGAACTTCACTCCGCCTGCATCCTTTGCGTTAGGCTTGAGGGCGATATACTTCTCATAGAGGGCGATGCACTCGTCGTTCTTTCCGAGCTGCTGTGCTGCGCTTGCTGCGAATCTGAATGCGTTAGCGTTCTCGAGGTATTCGTTTGACTTCATTGCATAGTCATAAGCCTCCTGATACTTCTTCGCCTTGCTTGCAGCCTGAGCGAGCTTTACATAATTGTTTGAAAGCTGCTTGTATGCTGCTGTCTTCTGTCCGTTCTCAGCTGCGAGGAGGTAAGCTGCCTCAGCTTCAGCTACCTTGCCCTGAGCGCCGAGAGCCATACCGAGACGGAGCTGAGCGAGTCCGTTTGCAGGGTTAGCTGCAAGTACAAACTGGTATGCTTCCTCTGCTGCTGCATAGTTCTTGTCGTTGAGGGCGTTGTTACCCTTTGCAAGATAAGCCTGGTTGATGAGGCCGTTTGCTTCCTCTACAACATCTGCGTTGCCATAAGCATTACCAGTCTCGATAACCTTGTTGAGCTGCTCGAGAGCCTCGTCGATGGCATTGTCCTTGAGCTGGCCCTTTGCGATCTGAATCATGATTGCAGGAATGTATGTCTGGCAGTTCGCTACGATATCAGCACCTTCCTCACCGAGAGCCTCGGCACCAGCCAGAGCTGCATGGAACTGCTCCAATGCGGCTTCCTTGTTGCCCATTTCGAGCTCCATAGCACCGTTGTTGTAGGATTCGGTAACAGTGTTGATGTCCTGTGCTGACAAAACACCTGCAGCCATAACCATCGCTGCGAAAGAAACAAAGATTTTCTTCATAGTCATTTTTATTTTAATAAACATAATTTTCCTAAATAAGCTCAAACACGCAAATTTAGCAAAAAATATCGTATTTTTGCGGTTGCTTGGATATTTATGATAAAAAAAGGTATAAATAAGATAGTTGCTTTAGTATCAGGGCTTTTGTTTTCAATGTTCCTGTCTGCTCAGGATCTCCCGCTTCTGCCTGCGGATCAGGAGGTGAAGACGGAACGCTTTCCCAATGGCATGACATGTTATGTCGCAGCAAATCCGTACATCAAGGGGATTGCCGATTATGCCGTGGTGCGCAGGTCTGACCGGGCGGTCGTGCTGAGACGAAGCAATTCGCTTACGATAAATCAGCAGCATGCCGACTCGGTGCTTCTTGGCATGGTCAGCACCGTGGCTGCCAGCGGCATGCCGGCGGATTACGCCGTCTTTGCATGTGGAGACGTCGATGTGCAGTCGGTAGTAGACAAGCTGAGATACATGTCGTTCATGATTCCTGCAGGAGGAGTGCCGGAAGAGTCAGGAAGGGAGGCCGGTGAACTATCCGAGGTGTCTTTTTCTGAGATGAACGACACCCTGTCCGGACGGTCTGTAGTCGTTGCCGGATGGATGTCTCCGAGAACACCTGAGCATATGATGAATACAGTACAGAAGGCTGTATATGACAAGGCTGTGTATGAACTAGGCTTCATAGTCCGTGAAAGGATGAGGAAACTGATGGCTGATGCGGGCATGCCAGTTGAGGATGTGGTCATGTCGCACCGAGGCAGTCATGAAGGACCCGAGGCGGAGTGCTTCAGATTCAGCGTGGAGGTGCCGACCCCATACGCGGCTCTGGCAGCATCACTTCTGGAAGAGGTGCTCGAGGGAATCGATGCTCATGGTGCCGATGCCTCCGAACTCCGTCTTGCGGAGGCCGCATACCTTACTGAACTTTCCGCCAGGGCGGAAGACCGTTCGAATGAGGCATATCTCGACCGATGCATATCGGCATATCTGTACAATTCTTCCCTTATTTCTCCTGACGGCCTGATTGAGTTCCTTAGATCGAAGGAAGTATCCGACAAGTTGAGAGAACAGGTGTTTGCGGGCATATCTGCAGCTCTTCTGGATATCCGCTCCGAAGATGCACCTGAGCCGGTGGCAAGGACTGTCAGCCTCCATGATACACTTTCCTTTACGTCCCCTCTGGTCAAGACTTCGTTGCGATCATCCAGAAAGGATCATCTTTCAGGAGGTATGGTCTGGACGTTCTACAATGGCTTCAAGGTGGTGTTCAAGAAGATGCCGACAAACGGCGAGACATATTTTTCGCTTGCGGTGAACGGTGGTTACGGAAGCGTGAAAGGATATGCGGGAGATGGTGAGGAGTATCTGTCTTTATATCTTGAATCCTGCAGCATATCAGGGCTGAAACCGGATTATTTCGTCGATATGCTGCAGCTGGCGGGGGTTACCATGACCGCAGAGGTTAATTATTCGAATACTATTATCAAGGGAAAAACCTCCAATGACAAAACAGGCCTGATGATGAAGGCCCTTCTTGCAGCCGCCAATGAAAGGTCATCTTCCGATCAACTGTTTGATGACATTTCAACCCGCATGAACGATGGTGTCCTGGTTATTGTCTCCGATATGGAGGAGAGCAGGCTGCGCAGGCAGCTGGCACATTATGTCGGAGGCTTCCGTACCAGAGAAAGTGCACTGCGGCGCGTGAATGTAAATGCAGGATATTCTTATAGAGATGATTCAGAGGATGATGAAGTGCTGTCCATGTCCATGCGTCTGCCTCTGACCCTCGAGAATTGTGTTGCAGCTGACATTGCGACTTTTGTAATGCAGTGCAGGCTTGATGAGAGACTGTATCCGCTGGGTCTCAAGTCGGATATATCTCATGCTCTGCGCATCTATCCTGAGGACAGGTATGATGTGAGAGTGACTGTGAATACCAATGATGGTCAGGATGCAGGTGCGGAGGTCCTGCGTGAAGTCCGTATCATGCTGGATGATATTGTTAAGGACGGAGTTGACCACGGAGATGTGCTGACGGTTGCAAAGGCGGCTGTAAAGCATTACAGGATGAAGGAAAAGGAACTGCCGTCATATTGGCTCCATGCGATAGCATTGCGACATCTTGATGGAAAGGATTTCACAACGGGATATGAGGCCAAGGCTGATGCGATGACTCCGGAAAAGGTTGCCTCACTTCTGCGTTCACTTGATTTTTAAAACAACCGCAATATAAAAACATATTTTCATGTACCACGGAACTATAATACAGATTGACGACTGCCTCGTGTCAGAGGAGATCCTCACGGAATATTTCGCATGCGATTATGAGAAGTGCAAGGGCTGCTGCTGTGTGATCGGCGACAGCGGAGCACCTATGGAGGAGTGCGAAGCTGAGGCGATTGAGAAGAACTATCATATATTCTCTCCTATCATGACGGAAGAAGGACGTGCGGCTGTGGCTGCCAAGGGATTCTTCGAAATCGACCGTGACGGTGATATGGTCACACCTCTTGTGCCGGGCAGCGAGGAATGTGCATATACGCTTTTTGATGAGGCCGGGAACTGCTTCTGTTCAATGGAGAGATGCTGGTTCCAGGGTAATGGTGATTTCCGCAAACCGATTTCGTGCTGGCTCTATCCGATCCGTATAACCCAGTTGAGCAACGGTACAAGAGCTCTTAACCTGCATCGTTGGCACATCTGTCAGGATGCATTTGCGAAGGGCAAAAAGGAAAAGGTCCGCGTATATCAATTCTTGCGCGAACCTATCGAACGTTACTTCGGTGAAGATTTCTATGAGGCTTTGGATGAAGCCGCAAAGATGCTGAACGCCTAGGCTTCTTCAGGGCGAGGAAGAGTGTATTCCAAGCCTGTAGCATACAGGAACACCTCTTTTCTGAGACCTTCGAGCATATAACCCTCATCAGTCCTGCTGAGGGTTATTCTGTCTTCGCACATCTTTGCCAGTCTTCCCATCGGGCTCCTGCGACGGAAGGCGATATGGTCGGGTCCTTCCGATTCCAGTATGAAAGGCTTTTCCTGGAAATAGCATGTTGCAGCATTTTTCACAGCATCCCAGTCAGCCGATGTGTTCAGCTTTCTGCGAACGAATCCGAATTTCGGATATACTGCTGAAATTACAGCAAAGAACACGGCTATCTTCCATATTGCGCTGTATCCGCCCTCGAATATGGTTTCGATGTTTCCTTCGACGGCTCCCAACAGCACGAGCGCAAGTATGATGGCAGTCGTAAGGAAGGCGAAATAAAAGAAGTATTTGACAGATCTTATAAAATATTTCATTGCATAAAATTTGTAGGGCCTGCACGTGCAGTGCTCATGCAAAGGTAATAAAAATCCGATATTTTGTTATCTTTGCGGACGTTTTGGAAATATTAACCATCCAGATCAGAGAAAAATGGAACAGACACTAAAGAAGATCATGTACGTTCTGATCCTGCTTGTTGTTCTTCTTGCAGGAGGTCTTGCGTACATATGGTATCAGAAGACCACATTGGTCAATGACCTTACATTGGAAAAGGAGGAGCTCACCGCACAGATGGTCGCTCTTCAGAATGACTACGAGACCCTGTCTTCTGAGTATGATGATATAAACCTTCAGCTCGATTCTTCGCGCATTGAAGTCCAGCTTCTTATCGAGAAGGTGAAGAAGACGGAGGCTACCAACAGAAGCAAGATCCGTCAGTACGAAAAGGAACTCGGTACGTTGAGAAGCATCATGAGGAATTATGTGATACAGATCGACTCCCTCAACCAGCTCAACAAGAAGCTTACTGCAGATGCCGCTGAGGCCCGTCGTCAGGCAGCAGAGAGCCGCAGGAAGTCTGAGGAACTGTCCAAGACTGTAAAGGATCTTTCGGTTCAGGTGGCTACCGGTGCTGTTCTCAAGGCGTATAATCTCAAGTCTGAGGCATATAATGCTTCCGACAAGGTGACAGACAGAAGCAGCAGGGTTACATATGTGCTTACTACATTGAGCCTGGGCGAGAACGATCTCGCGGAAAAGGGGCCTGTTACAGTTTATATACGTGTGAAGGATCCCGATGGAGTCCTTCTCCTGAACGAGACGCAGAAGACCTTCGAGTACAATGGTGAGCCTATGGTATGCTCTGCATCACGTGAGGTAGACTATCAGGGAGATTCGGTGGATATGGGTATCTACCTGAACGGAATCTCCGGGTATGTGAAGGGTATATATACAGTGGAGGCTTACACGTCTGAGTCCCTCCTCGGTACGACCGAATTCATGCTGAGATAGGCTGTGATATATGTTCACATACCTTTCTGCAGAAGCTTCTGCACATATTGCGATTTCTATTCCGAGGTTGCTTCGGATTGTCATGACAGGTATGCTTCCGCATTATGTGAAGAGATAAGGTCGAGAGCTTCTGAAATAACCAAGGAGGTAAATACATTATACATAGGTGGCGGCACCCCTTCGGTGCTGCCCCTTTCTGTATTGGAGTCGGTCGTGAGGACATTGGGATCTGTCGGGCCTGGAGGACCTTACAGTGAGTTCACGGTTGAGGCGAACCCTGACGACATCGTCCGCAAAGGTATCGGATATGTCGAAGGGCTTCTTCGTCTCGGTGTCACCAGAGTCAGTATGGGTGTACAGTCCTTCGATGACGGGATCCTGCGCTGGATGAACCGAAGGCATGATTCTGCTGCTGCGCGAAAGGCATATTCCATTCTGGAAGATGCCGGAGTGCCGGAGATAAGCATAGACCTGATATTCGGAATGCCTCAGCTTACCGATGATATGTGGAAGGATACTTTAGAGAAAACCTTGACCATATCCTCGCGTGGCAACATCCCGCATCATATATCATCATATCAGCTTTCTGTCGAGCCTGGCAGTGCTTTGGCCGGAATGCTGGAGAAAGGACAGTGGCAGGAGGCTTCTGATGAGCAGTGTGAAAGGCAGTATAAGATACTATGCGATGTTCTGGCCAATGCAGGTTACTCTCATTATGAGATATCCAATTTTGCCCTTCCCGGACATGAGGCCGTACATAACAGCGCCTACTGGAGCCATAAGCCATATACGGGTTTCGGTCCGGCTGCGCACAGTTTCCTTTCTCCCGTCCGCAGCTGGAATACTTCTGACCTGCATGCGTATATGTCTGCGGCAGAAACAGGTGATTTCAGTTCGGTCGTGAACTTTGAAGAACTGGACAGGGACCAGATGGCACTCGAGACGGTAATGCTGGCCCTCCGCACGTCCGCTGGCATAAGCGAAGAATCGCTCCGCTCATGCTGTTCCCCGTCAGCCATCGCTGCAGCTCTGGCAGCAGGAAACCTCATAGCCGGACCCGATGGTACTTTCCGCATTCCCGAATCACGATTCTTCATCTCAGATGGCATCATATCGGATCTCATGTGCTGATATTTGACTCTTTTTGTTATCTTTATACCGTTAAATCAATATCGGTATGCCAAATATCTATGCAGAGCGAATTCAAGCTCTCCGGAGCATGATGTCAAACAATGGCTGGGACGCAGTTGTGCTTACCGGCAGCGATCCTCACTCAAGCGAATATCCGTCTTCGAGATGGAAACAGGTGGAATGGCTCACAGGATTTACCGGTGAGGCCGGTGACGTTGTCGTGACCGCTGATCATGCAGGCCTGTGGACGGATTCCCGCTATTTCATCCAGGCTGAAACCCAGTTGGCAGGTACAGGTGTCGAACTTCATAAGACACGGGTACCTGGTGCAATAGGTATTCCTGAGTGGCTGTTCGAACATGCTTCTACGGTAGTTGTTGACGGGCTTTGCCAGAGCGTTGATGCTGTAAGGGAAATCAAGGATGCTCTTGGCCCGGAAGGTGTCGTGATAGATATGCCTGACCTTCTGGACTCCCTCTGGGAGGACAGACCGGCAGTCCCTGTCACACCTGTGACTACATTGGATGTAGAATGTTTCGGAGGCATCCCCCGCATTGACAAGATACAGTGGCTTCGCAAATGGATGCTGCTCGGAGGATATGACAAGGTCCTCTTGACCTCTCTGGATGAGATCGCATGGCTGCTTAATGTCCGCGGAAGCGATATTGACTATAATCCCCTGGTGATTTCATATCTGCTTGTATCCCATGATCATGTGAAATGGTTCGTGAGAAAGTCGACCGCGGCGGATGCAGATCCTGAGACGAAGGAAAGCTTCAACGAACTTCGTCAGGATGCTGTGGATGTGATGTATTATGATGACGTGTTCATCGGTCTCTCTGATTTTGGTGACGACCCTGACGGCGGTGTCCTGTTTGTGGATCCCTCGACATTGAACTATAACGTATATCAATATATATGTGAGAATTACGATGCTTCGAAGATCGTATTCGGTACATCTCCGGTGATTCTGGAAAAATCGGTGAAGGCCTCCTCCGAGATAGAGAATCTACGTCAGACATTCGTGGACGACGGAGTAGCGATGGAATGTTTCCTTCATTGGCTCGAAACCGAAGTAGCTTCCGGCAGGGAAGTGAGCGAATGGGAGGCTTCTGAGAAACTGACGGAGTTCCGCAGCAAGGTTCCCGGTTATAGGGGAAACAGTTTTGAGAACATCTCCGCATATGGGCCATCTGCAGCTTTGCCACATTATTCGACTCCTCGTGAAGGCTCAGCCGTTATCCGTCAGGCAGGATTATATCTGGTGGATTCAGGAGGACAGTATCTTACAGGAACTACAGATATAACCCGGACCATCCCTATGGGGGAATGTACTGAAATGGAAAAAGAAGATTATACCCTTGTTCTGAAGGGAATGATAGACCTGTCCATGGCTGTATTCCCACGAGGAACTACAGGCCATCAGCTAGATGCATTGGCACGAATGCCGCTTTGGCGTGCCAGACGCAATTTCGGACATGGAACGGGTCATGGAGTCGGCTATTATCTCTGTGTGCATGAAGGTCCTCAGAGCATCCGTTATCAGTACAATCCTCAGCCGCTGCTTCCTGGAATGGTTACATCAAATGAGCCGGCACTCTATCGTGAGGGGATGCACGGAATCCGTCATGAGAACCTGATCCTGTGCCGCGATGCCGGTACCTCGGAGTTCGGCGACTGGCTTGATTTCGAAACCCTTACCCTCTGTCACTTCGAAACATCTGCAGTCCTGCCTGACCTCCTCGGTCCCGAGGCGTTAGCCTGGCTCAACGCCTACAACGCCCGCGTCTACGCTACTCTTGCTCCCCTCCTTCCGGAGGCTACGGCCGAGTGGCTCCGTCGCAAGACCCAACGACTTCATCTTTAATGATGCATCCATACTTGTCGGTATACACCCTTTTCCCCGTATACGAAACAACCCGACCTGATAGGCCGGGTTGCTCGTTTTATGTATGTCGTCAGATTAGCAGCATCCGCAGCATCCTGCACAGCCGATCAGGCCGTTTGCCTGAAGGAATGCGTTTACTGCAACAGCGCAGAATCCGAGAACGATCACTGCTACGAAGAAGTAACCGATGTAGGTAAGTCTCTTCTCCCAGATCTTGTTGCTGAGACCCATTGTCTGGAATGCACTCCAGAAGCCATGGCAGAGGTGAAGACCGAGGGCTACGAACCATATGATGTAGAGGGCTACCATCCACCAGTTCTTGAATGTCTCGTTAAGGAGGAGATATGGATTCTCTGCGTGATGTCCCTGGAACTCCTTGAGCTGCATGTCAGCCCAGAAGTGGTTGAGGTGGAATGCCACGAGGCCGAGGACTACGATAC